>Ga0307990_1002643_pt1 | contig 14211 bp, 18 predicted proteins | sample EllFjometagen129_FD_203168 | JGI IMG/M metagenome (GOLD analysis project Ga0307990, IMG submission 203168) | Marine microbial communities from Ellis Fjord, Antarctic Ocean - #129 | ecosystem: Environmental > Aquatic > Marine > Unclassified | place: Southern Ocean | collected 2014-10-08
GTGCTTTCGTTGATAAAATGGCTGGTGATCATCGTGGTTCGGAAAAGGGGCGTCTTATATTCCTCCGCCAGTGTAAGCAGTTCCGAAAGCGGATTCCGGTTGCGGGCGATGATGATGCCGGGGACATTTTTTTCCAGGATCGCGCGCAGGCGTTCTTCGCGCTCTTTGGCCGTCAGGCTCTTCAGATACGTGAACTCGGCCAACCCGAATACCTGTAGACGCCGCTGAGCGAAATACTGGAAAAAACCGGTCAGCGCAAGTCCGGGACGATTAATGGCTTTTTCCTCGATGACCCGTTCGAGGTATTCCTCGCCCCAGACCAGCTCAAGCGAGAGACGCTCGCAACCGGCATCCAGTAATTCTTTGAGTGTAATCGCCACCGTTTAAAACCCCTTAGTGATGATCCTGCACCTTCTCACGCGATTTGCGCAACTGGCGTTCCGCTTTCTCCAGCGCCTGATCGATCGACGTGTACATGTTTTCAGACGTAGCTTTTCCCTCTACGTGCAGGCTTTTCCCCTGCACCAAAACTTCCGCGATATTCTCGAGTTTTTGGAGTTCCAAAACAACTCGAACATCTTCGATTCGCGAAAGCCCCGTCAGCGTCCGCTCGACCTTGTCATAAACATGACTCCGAATTCCATCGGTGATCTCGACATGGCGTCCTGTAATATGTACCTGCATACGTGTCTCCTTTCACTATAGACTGAACCGCGGGCCCAAATAGAGCTCACGACTCATTTCATCATTAACCAAAAAATCGCTCGAACCCTCGCGAAGAACTTTGCCCTCGCACATCAAATAAGCTCGGTCAACCACCGCCAGTGTTTCGCGTACGTTGTGATCGGTAATCAACACACCGAGACCCTTCTCGCGCAGCTCCTTAATAATCTCTTGCACCTCGTAAACGGCTAGTGGATCAACCCCACTGAACGGTTCGTCGAGAAGGATCAGCGAGGGATTGGTTACCAGTGCCCGGGTGATTTCCAGACGACGGCGCTCCCCGCCAGAAAGCGTATACGCCTTTTGTTTTGCCAGATGAGAAATTTTCAGTTCTTCGAGAAGAAACTCCAAGCGTTCGCGGCGCTCGCGGCGCGAAACCGGCAGGGTCTCAAGAATCGCCATCACATTTTCCTGCACCGTGAGTTTTCGGAAAATAGAAGGTTCCTGCGAGAGATAGCCCATCCCCATACGTGCCCGCTGATACATCGGCACCTTCGAGACATTGCGATCTTTGAAGAACACCTCTCCCCCCGTTGGGTGGATCAGCCCAGTCACCATGTAGAACGTGGTCGTCTTCCCCGCACCGTTCGGGCCGAGCAGGCCGACGATTTCCCCGGCGTTCACATGAACATTCACCTCGTTGACTACCTTTTTTCCGCGGTAGCTTTTAACGAGTTTTTCCGTACGTATTAAACAGGTTTGTTCCATTTTAATTCTCAAAAATATCAGTTTTTAATTTATCGTCAGAGTAAATAATCAAACGCGCCGACGGCTCGCAAACCATGCGTCCCGTGGCGCGCCAAAAACGGATTCGTTCACCCAAAAGCATATTCCGTCCATCCACAATTTTCGGTTTGTCTTCCAGCAAAAACTCGTCAGTCGTAATGTCATAAACGGCTCTTCCTGCGTACGCTTCCCGTCCTTCACTTAGGAGTTTAACTTCGGTCAGCGCCTCAATCCAGTCAATTTCATTGTTTTCACCGAAGCGCACATTCATCGTGCCGCAATCCATCGCCATTTGAGGGTCCTGCACATGAACCGTTTCCTCAAACCGAACGGTCCGTCCGTTATAATCGAGGAAAAGCTCCTTCGAGGTAATCACTGTCACCTCATTGGTATCGAGGCTTTCGATACCCGAGAGGTCATCGTTCTGCTCCATAACGTCCTCAATGATCACCTTGCTATCATTGAGCACCTGCACCTTGCGATCACTGGACTGAAGACGGAAGCCGCGGCCCCGAACGTGGACCCCTTCCATATCGGCGGCGACCGGTGCCTCCGACCACGCCTCGCGGGTTTTCTGGTCAAAAAAACAGTGCGGCGATGTCACCGTCATATAGGTTTCACCATCCTTATAAAACTCCATGTTCACGCCGGTGATTTTCACCTTGCCGCTCCCCTCCATCACGGCGCGGTCACCGAAAAGCTGAGAGGTCATCGTGCCCTGCTCGTCATAGTCCGGAACCCGAAAACCTGAAATTTCCATTCCCGGTTCCTGAGCGACCGCCGAAACCGCCATTGCAATCCAAAGCAGAATCGAATTTTTCCAACCTTTGGAAAATTTTATGCCCGCCGGGGCTCCCGGCTTCCAATGCTTGGAAAACAAGAAGGGTGCAGGCTCCTTGTCCGCCGAAGCCGTGGCGAAGGCGGGAGCCTGCTTCCAATGTTTGGAAGAGATCATCATTTCACCTCATCAATTGCATTCAGTTTTTTCCAAAGTTTGGAAAGTTCACTCGTCGGAATCATATTCGGTCCGTCGGAAAGCGCCTTGGCTGGCTCCGGATGCGTTTCAATAAACATTCCGTCCACGCCGACCGCTGCGGCGGCCTTCGCGAGATAGGGAGCAAAACGTCCGTCGCCGCCAGAGGTGTCGCCCTGCCCACCGGGCGACTGCACCGAATGAGTCGCATCAAAAATGACGGGGTAGCCCATTTCGCGCATGATGATCAAGCTGCGCATATCGGCCACCAGCGTGTTGTATCCAAACGAGGCTCCGCGTTCCGTCAGCATGATCTTTTTATTGCCGGTGGACTCAATCTTCTTCACCACATTCGCCATGTCCCACGGGGCGGCGAACTGCGCTTTTTTCACATTCACCACTGCGCCGCTTTCGCCAGCGGCCACCACAAAATCGGTTTGCCGAACCAGAAAAGCGGGCAGCTGAATAATGTCGACCACCTTTGCCGCAATTTTAATATCTTCCACCGAGTGGACATCGGTCAAAACGGGCACGTTATACTTCGCCTTGATCTCCGCAAGAATCTCCAGCCCCTTTTCAATGCCCGGGCCGCGGTACGAGTTGATCGATGTGCGGTTTGCCTTGTCATAAGAGGCTTTAAACACCAGCGGGATATTCTGACGTTTCGCCAACTTCACCAGTTTGTCGGCAATCGCCATACACCCCTCGCGGCTCTCAATCACGCATGGCCCGGCAATCAGCGCCAGCGGATTGTTCCCGCCAAACTTCACACCCTTCACATTAATCGTCTTAGTCATCATCTATATCTCCAGCTTAAAGCTCGTTAACACCCACTATTGAACACCTTCTCTTTTCGGCTCCACAATATTCAGCGAAGGAAAAAGCATTTTGAAATCGGACCCGTTTCGGGTAATCAGCCCGTCAAAACGAAGAGCAAACGCCCCGATCTGAAGATCGGCAATCGGCCTGCGCCCCATCTTCTTTTCACGCTTCAACTCCACATAACGAGACCAAGCCGCATGAGCTGCCACCGTATCCGCCCACTCCCATGGCAGAGTAAAATTCACCCCAACCTCAGTTAAGAACGAATCCTGCCCGCGACGATCTCCATAGAACGAAGGAGCTAGCTCAATATACGAAACCGGAGAAACAACCAGTCCCTCCGTTGAATAATGCACAAGGCAATCTGCAGAGAGCTCTCCAAACCGAGTATCTTCGCTGATCACATCAATCAGCACACACGTATCCACCACCCAGGCCATTAGACTTCCTCGCCTTCACGAAGCTCCTTCATCCACTCCGCCGTGCTCTTTTGCGGGCCAAACCGTTTCCCATAGCCGAGCATCGCCCGTGCGCCTCGGGGCTTATGGGTGGCTTCTTCAACCACCACACGGCACTCAGAATCAGTCACCGCCTGCCAAATCAAATGCTGACCCGGCTTCAGATGGAGCTTTTTTCGGATCGCGGACGGAACAGAAACCTGCCCGCGCTCCGTCAGTGTTGTCGTTAGCGTTTTCATACAAAAACTCTATCATGTAGTATCATCATGTCAACGATGTGGGGGCCTAGAACACACACCTTTTTGAAGAGGAAAAGGACTCAACGATCCGTCGTTTATCCGCGCGTCCAAAGGATGGTGAAAAATATTTCTCCCTACTTCTGTGCGGCGAGAATGGCTTCAACCTTGGCAATATCCTCCGGCGTATCGACGCCGATGCCGATATCATTCACTCGTAAAACATTCATCCGACAGCCGATATGCAACGCGCGCAACTGCTCAAGCTTTTCGAGATTTTCCAACGCGCATGGCGGCTCGGCCACCAGTTTTAATAAATAGTCGCGGCGGTAGGCATAAATACCGATGTGCCGCCAATGCGCACCGGATGCATCTGTTCCTGCATCGCGGACGTGCGGAATGGGTGCGCGCGAAAAATAGAGTGCCTGCCCATCGTCGGCGAAAACCGCCTTCACCACATCCGGGCTCTTCAGGTCGGCGGCGTGTTCAATCGGTGCAGCGGCGGTGGCCATATCCCAGTCGCCCGAAGTCATCACCTCGGCCAGCTGGTCGATCAGTTTGGGATCCATCAGCGGCTCATCGCCCTGAACATTAATCACCACATCGCAGTCTGTGTCCGCAATGGCCTCGGCGATCCGGTCGGTGCCGGACGGGTGGTCCACACGGGTCATCACCGCCTCAACACCGGGAATAGAAAAAGAAGCAACCGCATCTGCAATACGTGAATCATCGGTAGCGACCAAAACCGCATCCAGAGAGTTCGCCTGCACCACGCGCTCGACAACGCGCTGAATCATCGGTTTGCCCGCGATCAGTGCGAGCGGCTTACCCGGCAGGCGGGTGGAGGCCCAGCGCGAAGGAATCACCCCAACCACTCGTTGTTTATTTTTCATCATTCTTCTCTGGCGTCCAAAAATCGTTTCCCGGCCCATTCACGGTCTGGAGCTTAATACGCGCCCGTCCGAACGGGACCTTGATTTTAGCAAAAGTCAACAGTCGACGCGGATCACGCGAAACCCAAACCGTAGCTTTTCCTTTTCGAACAAACAAGCCGTCAAACATCGCTTCCGGGAACATCTTTAGGCTCAGAACCTTGTCGTCATAGCGCGGCAGACGAATCTTTTCGGTTCCATACGTATGGAGAATAAGATCATAGATTCTCTCATCGGCCATCATGCGATAACGTGGCTCTTTATCTTCCTCCAGCGGGGCGGAGCGCATGAAATACATAAAGCTCAAAATATCTCGCGTATCTACATCAATCGCGTACTCCTTTTTTGAACCGTTCGTCTGATGCTCGTAGTACGCCATCCGCTTCTCAAAATCAAAGGTGGTGATCTCGTGGCAACGGTAGCGCCCCTCCTTCAGGTTTTTCGTGTACCGAATTGGCAGAAATGTCTCGGGATCAATTAGGCTCTCGTGAAAATCGTCCACCTTGAAAATCTTGTTGAAAAACGCGTAGGTTTTCGTGCGCATCCGGAGTGCCAGCACCTCGCGTCCGTCCAGCGTATCCATCTCCGTCGTCGCGACCACCTGTGCCACAGGAACACCATTCCAACTAACCGTATACGTCAGCTCCTCGCCGATGGGAAAAGGCAGTTCGCCACGGACCGAACAAAAAGCCAGTGCCAGAATACCAAAGAGTAACCCGATGCGTTTCAATGGACCTATCCTTCCCGCGTGAACTGACGACAAATCACGCCTGCCTCTGCAAACAACGCGCGCGCCTGATCATTAAAGTGATATTCCTTTTCGTACACGACCTCTGAAATCCCCGCATTAATGATCATCTTCGTACACATCAAGCAAGGGCTGATCGTGCAGTAGAGCATCCCGTCCTTCACCGAAATCCCGTGATAGGCCGCCTGCACAATCGCGTTCTCCTCGGCGTGGCAGCAAATGCAGTCGCCCAGCGAATTGCCCGACGGCGTGTCCGATGCACAGCGTTCGCATCCACCCTCATGGCAATTGGTGATGCCCTTCGGGGTTCCGTTGTACCCCGTCGAAATAATCCGACGGTCCCGCACAATCACCGCCGCCACCTGGCGCCGACAGCAGTTCCCCCGCTTTGCGACCACCTGGGCGATATCCATAAAATATTCATCCCAACCGGGACGTTTGATCTCATTCATGTTGGGGATGATACGAGATGCGGGATGCATGATGCGAGATTTATCATGAACCTCACTCATAATAAGTCCACATGCGGATCACGTTGACCGTTTTGCTTTCTTCGAGCACCTGATAGACCAGCCGATGCTGAATATTGATGCGCCGCGAACAAGCTCCTGAGAGGTCGCCTCTCAACTTCTCGTGCGGCGGCGGATTCTGCCACGGGTTTTCGGCCAGCACATCAAGCAACCGCTGTGCGTTGGATTTGAGACCGGACTGCGTTAGTTTCTTCGCGTCTTTCTGCGCCTGCTTTGTATAGACCAGCTTCCAGCTCACCACTCCAGCTCCGTATCGCACTCATCGACCGGAGTCTTGAGTCCTTCAACGATAGATTCCCGCATCTTTGGAACACCGGCCAGATACACCGTCTCTTGCACAGAACGCCAATCCTCCTCCGACACCAGAACCGCCGAATTTCGTTTGCCCGCAATCTGTACCGGCTCATGCGAAGCCGAAACCTCGTCCACCAGTGCATACAAATTTTTTCGCGCCTGTGTTGCCGTCATCGTTGTCATAACTTCACCTTTTCCACAAACGTACGCTTTGACGTACGACTGGCAAATGAAAAAGGGAGCGGATTGACGCAGACAAACCATCCTGCGTATGCTGAAAAACATGAAGAAAAAGAAAAATAACTTTGGAGAAGTCTCGGACAAGGCCACGCATATTCAACGCAACCCTAAATCATCTTCCGAGGATGCCCCTCTCTTCCCATCCGAATTTGAGGTGACGGATGAATATAAAAACTGCGTCGCCGAACTCGACAAAGGAACCTCCGTGGTTTTCGTCTCCGGGAAAGCGGGTACAGGAAAATCCACTCTGATCCAATACATCCGCGCTACCAGCCAAAAGCGGAATATCGTTTTGGCGTACACCGGAGTTTCCGCCATGACCATCGGCGGACAGACCATCAACTCATTCTTCGGCTTCCCGTGGGAGCCGTTGACAAAAAACCTGATCAAAGCCGTAACCTACCGATCGCGGCTTGACCTGCTCAATAAGCTGGAGCTGCTCATCATTGATGAAGTGTCCATGCTCCGCGCCGATTTTCTCGATGGAATCAATTGGTATCTCCAGAAAAACCGAACCCACGGAAATGGCACTCCGTTCGGCGGCGTTCAAATTCTGCTGGTCGGGGATATGTTCCAGCTTCCTCCCATTGCCTCGCAGCGAAACAACGAACTCCAATCTCTGTTGGACTCAGGATATCCCGACCTCTTCTTTTTCTGTGCAAAATCTTTACGTCACATCAACTTCTCCACCATTGAACTCACCAAAATATTTCGACAGGAAAACAGAGAGTTCCAAGCCATCCTGAACAAGGTTCGAGAGGGCAAAGACTCTCAGGACACGATTGAGTTTCTCAACCAACGGTGTCCGATCATTCCCGATCACCCCAAAGACCGTCTCTGCATCACCAGCCGCGTAAAAACCGCCCAGCGAATTAATGATACCCGACTCCGGGAACTACCGGGAGAAACATACCGCTTCCCTGCCCTCTACGAAGGCTCCTGTGTACGACTGAAAAAAGGTTCGTCGGGAACGAATGATAAACGCCTTCCGGCACCCGACCCGCTAGAACTAAAAATCGGCGCGCAGGTCATGCTACTGCGCAACGACAATAAAGGGCGCTGGGTAAACGGGAGCATGGCAACCGTCCTCGAAATCGACCCGGACGAAAACCTCTTGCAAGTCAAAATCTGGGAAACCGGCCTCGTCGCAAACATGAAAAAAGAAACCTGGGAAGAGAAAAAATACAAATACAACGAAGAGAGCGACACCATCCAGAGCGATACAACCGGCATCTTTTCACAATACCCATTAAATCTCGCGTGGGCGACCACCATTCACAAAGCGCAAAGCAAAACCATCGACAAAATCCATATCGATCTGCAAGGCGGCGCCTTCGCCTCCGGACAAACCTACGTCGCCCTCAGCCGCTGTCCCTCCGTCGAAAACATCTCTCTGGCCCGCCCGCTCAAGGAAACCGACATCAAAGTCTCCGAGACCATCACCCGCTTCTTCGACAGCCTCTCCTAAAACCATCCACCTCCCTCCCAAAACCTCACACCCACGAATTTCACAGTTGATTAACTGTGTATAAATCAAGGATGGCCGGAGTGAGCTGGTCAATTCTTTCCACTATCTGGAACCCGGCCTCGCTGGCTTGATCTTTTTCCGGGAACCGGAAAAAGAGCGGGACGGGATTGGTCGTGTGCGTTCGGACAGAGAGGTCTTCGATGTTTCCGTGGTCGCTGCAAACAATCAGTAGCCCCTCAAAGTTTCCTCCTTCGCTTTCTTCATCAGAAGGCTCCGGCGTGACAGGCAGAAGCCTAGCAAAAAAGCGGTCTAGTTTTTCCAAGGTTCGGAAGATTTCCTCGTGATCGCTGCTGTGCCCGGCGTGGTCGGTCTGAAAAAACTCAAACAGCGTGAAGTCGTGCTCGCTGGCAATGGCCATGAGATGCTCCGCCGCCTCTTCGGGGGTGATCAGCGGACCGTCGTACCCGCGCTCGCGCAGTTTTTCGCGGGTCAGGTCGTGATAGACCGCGCGATTTCCCGCCAGCTCGGCCTTGCCGCGCACCCCGCCGAATGCGGCGAGCGTCGCCACCGTCGTCACAGATTCTCGACGGCGCGGAATATGCGCCACATCGTCGAGCCAGTACTCATTGGCAAACGTGCAGGTTTTTCCGGCGGCAACCAGTGTTGAAAAAATATTGTGATCCCGAATGAGTTCTTTGAGGCGCGGCGGCGGAAAGCCCTCAATGTGGCGCCCCATCAACTCCGCTGCGTTGAGGCCCGTCAGCAATGCCGTTTGCCCTGTCGCGCTCTGCGGTAGTCCCGGAACCCCCATTGACGCATCCAGTGGAATCGATTGTTTCAGCATCTCATAGAGAGCCGGAAAGCGCCTCCGGTCAGCCAGCGGGTTGACCTCTGGGTCATCCGACCCGAGCCCCAGTCCATCAACGAAGACAAATAGTGTTTTCAAACCCGACTGCATAGCTTACATTTCTAAAAAACCAAGGGAGCTTATCATGAAATTTGTTGAACTGGCAAAGCAGCGCGTGAGCATTCGGTCGTACACAAAAAAAGTCGTCAGCAAGAAAATGCTCGATGAGATTCTCGAAGCGGGACGCCTTGCCCCCACCGCCTGCAACTACCAACCCTTTCAGTTTATCGTCGTGCAGGAAAAAGAAAACCTCGCCGCGCTCGCCGAGGGCTACCCCGCCCCGTGGTTTGCCGAAGCCCCAGTCGTCATCGCCATTTGCACCCAACCTTCCAATGCTTGGAAACGCGACAAACACGACAACAAAAACTATGCCGATGTCGACGGAGCCATTGCCGCCGACCACATGACCCTCGCCGCCGCCGAGCTCGGACTCGGCACCTGCTGGGTTGGCGCGTTCAATCCAAAAATCATCCGGACCGCTCTCAGGCTCCCCCGCAACTTTTCGCCCCTAATTCTACTGACCCTCGGTCATCCGAACGAAGACGGTCGCAAAAAGACCCGCAAGCCCATCGACAAACTGGTGCGCTATGAAACGTGGAACAAAAAATAGGCATTAACTCACATAAGTTTATAACCACAAAATTCACAAGAGACACAAAACAAACAGGTTGCGTGGATTCTTTCGGCCATTCTATTTTTGTGATTTTTGTGCATCTTGTGGTTAGTTTTTTTGGTTGCGGCTTCCTCCGTCGCTCTTAGAGCTATGGAGGACTGGCTGCCGCGCTAAATTTTTTCGCGGTAAATTTTCTTATTTTTCGGAGAATAAATCACTGGGTTGAGGGAATTTTAATATGGGCGCATTTCTTTTAAGGATTCTGATCATTGTGGCTGTGGCGTACGCTGGGGCGGTCGTCTGGATGTGGGTTCGGCAAGAGGCCTACCTCTTTCTCCCTAAGCGCTACGAAGTCCTCCCGGAATTTGAGCGCTACCGCTGGGATCGAAAAATTGACGGAATCACCCATCAGGGGTGGTTCCTCGACAAAGGCGCTGAAAAAACGGTGATCTATCATGGCGGAAATGCCGAAGACCTCGCCGGCCACTGCGATGTGCTCTTCGACGGACTCGACGCCAACGCCCTACTCGTCAACTACCGTGGCTACGGCGAAAGCGAAGGCGTTCCTGGCGAAAAAGAGATGGTTTCCGACTGCATCGCCATCTTCGACCTCTTCTGCAAAGAGCAGAATGTTTCGCCCTCCAATGTTTTCCTGATGGGCCGCAGCCTTGGGAGTGGAATTTCTGTTCAGGTCGCCGCCGCGCGGCCGGATGCCGCAGGCGTCATTCTCATCACACCCTACGAAAGCATCGCCGCCATTGCCCGCTTTCAATATCCGTGGCTTCCGCTCGACCGAATGCTCCGTCACCCCTTCCGATCCATCAACCACGCCCCGAAAATCAAAATACCTGCGCTCATTCTTCTCGCTGAATTTGATGAAGTGATCCCGGTAGAGACCGGACAAAAACTCGGCGACGCGTGGGGCGGAGAAAAAGAAATCCTCACCCTTCCGATGGGCCACAACGACATCAACGAACACCCCACCTACTTTCAGGAAATCAATCGGTTTGTGAGGTAGAAGATTTTTATCCGCAGATTACGCAGATAAACGGTTCATCTCGGAATTGCGTTTTCAGAAGCTGTTTATGGCCCACGGATGTTTACCGCGCCATACGCGCGGCCAACCCACGGATGAAGAAGGCTTTGAAATATGGATGGGGATCTCTCAACTCTTGAAACTTGCCGTGTGTGCGGTGTATTGCCGCAGCACTCCCGGGCCGCGGTAAAAATCTATGATTGAAAAGATCCGTGGGACGCGACGGCCATCCGTGGTACCTCAATGATTTGATGCGAGTGAAAAAACGCACATCCGAGAAGAGCCAGATAAACGCAGATATCTTCCAATGTTCGGAAAAACAGAGGTGAATTTTCCAAGGTTTGGAAAGATGTAGACGCGGTGTCCTCACCGCGTTCAAAACTCATCAAGAAACGCGACGAGGACGTCGCGTCTACATTTTCATTTCGCGGTTATTCGCGTGTTTTGCGGTCAAAACTCTTCCCGAGAGAAATTCCCGGAGCCAGTGCGACGACCATGCCGGCGAGGATGATGCCGCCGCCGGTAAGTTCGGGGGCGGTCAGGGCTTCGCCGAGAACGATCCATGCGAAGAGCGCGGCGAGAAATGGTTTGAGAAAAAAGGCCATGGAGCCGACGCTGGCTTCAACGTGGCCGATGCCATAGATGAAGAGGAAGTAGGCCAGTGCGGTTCCGATGAGCGCGAGATAGCCAATCCCGATCCAGTCGGCCGCGCCGTAGGCGGCGAGCGGGAAGCCCTCAAACCCCAGTGCGATAGGCAGGATACAGAGCCCGCCGATCAGCCCAGCAAAGGCCGTGATGGGGAGCGCGCCATAACGCGGGGTCATTTTTTTGAAGAAGACGGTGTAGAGCGCGAAGATGATGATGGCGGTGAGCATAAGCATCAGCCCGCTCCCCGAGATGCCGTCGGCGCGGTCAAAAGCTAAGACCCCGATTCCCGCCAGGCAAACGACGACAGCGGCGAGCTTGCGGACGGTGATTTTTTCCGGGAGTACCAGCGGAGCGAACAGCACGACAAAGACGGGGTTGCAGCTAAAGACCAGCGCGGCGATGTTGGCGGGTAGATAGGTGATGGCTAAATGGTAGAGGCTCGACATGAGCGTTACGCCGAGCAGGCCGAGGCCAGCCAGCGCCGCAACATCACGCAAAGCAAGGCGGATGCCGCGCAATTGCAAACGGCGCAGTGCCGGATAGAAAAGGACGATGCCGGTGATAAAGAAGCGGAAAAAGGCGAGCCAAAAGGGATATTTCCCGGCGACGCTTTCGTCGCCAACCTGCATAAGCTTAGAAGCCACTTCAATGGTGCTGAAAAGGACGATTCCCAAAAACAGAGCGATGAGTCCGCGCCGATTCATGCTTTGTTTGCTTTCTTGAATTTCCGAAGCAATAGCGCGTGGCGAAGTTTGGCGGTCTTCGTCATGTGGTCGAAAAGTAATACGCCGTTCAGATGATCCAGCTCGTGCTGAATGGCGCGGGCGAGAAGTCCTTTGGCGTTGAGCACCTGCTCACTTCCGTTGCGGTCGAGAAAACGAACCACCACTTCGGCGGGGCGGGTGACGGGAACGTAGAGGCCGGGAAAGCTGAGGCATCCTTCGTCGACAACTGTGAGTTCTTCGGAAGAGCCAATAATTTCGGGATTGATGAAGACGAACGGCATTTTTGCAACCGGGTTGTTGGGGCACCCCTGCTCGTCCTGATCGGCATGCGGCGGAATATCCAAAACAAACACAGATTCGGTCTGCCCGATCTGCTCGGCTGCCAGTCCAATGCCTTCGGCGGAGTACATGATTCCGAGCATCCGGTCGGCCAGCGCGCGAATTTGATCGGTCACCGTCTCAACCCGCTCCGACTTCGTGCGCAGAACCGGATTTCCATAAATACAGATAGGGTTTGCCATTTTTTCTCCTCAAGCTTCTCTAAAGCAGATACGTTTAGCGGATGGAGATTATTTTCTCAACATTTAACGCCCGCTATTCCCACACAGCGCTCGCCCTGCGCTGCCTGCGGGCGAACCTGGGCGATCTGCACAACCGCTCCGAAATCATCGAATTCGAATACTCCCACAATCCGCAAACCGCCGCCGAAAAGCTTCTCGATCTCCATCCGGAGATCATCCTCTTTAGTGTCTACATTTGGAACCTCACCGTCACCACAGAGACCGTTGCCATCCTGCGCACCATCCGTCCCGATCTAAAAATTGTGATTGGCGGCCCCGAGGTGAGCCACAACTATGAAGATCTATCCCTATTTAAACATGCCGACCACCTGATTTGCGGCGAAGGCGAAAGCGTCATCGAAACCGTTTGCCACGATCTGCTGGCGAACAAAAAGCTTCCCAAAGTGATTGAGGCCGAGCCCGCCGATCTGGAAACAATTGCCCTGCCCTACGACGAATACACGGATGAAGATCTCGCCCACCGCCGTCTCTACGTCGAAAGCTCGCGCGGCTGTCCTTTTGGGTGCGAATACTGCCTGTCCGCCCTCGAAGACGGCGTCCGCTTTTTTCCTTTAGAAAAACTTCTCCCCCTTCGACAAGACTCAGGACAGGCAAGCTTTGGAAACCTCATTAAGCGCGGCGGACGGATTTTCAAGTTCATCGACCGCAGCTTCAATATCAACCCAGAGCACGCCGTTGCCGTATTAAACTTTTTTCTAGAAAACCGGTGCGATGGCATGATGCTCCACCTCGAATGGGAACCCCGGCTTCTCCCCGAAAAACTCAAAACGATCCTTGAAGAAGCGCCCGACGGCTTCTTCCAACTCGAAGTCGGCGTACAAACATTCAACCCCGATGTAGCCGCCCGCGTTGAGCGCAAACTGGACTCGGAGAAAATCGAGCAAAACATCCGTACCCTCAGCGCGATGCCTTCGATTCATCTGCACGCCGACCTGATCGCCGGACTGCCTGGTGAAAATCTGGAAAGCATCGCCCAAGGCTTCGACCGCCTCCACGCCTGCGGGCCGGACGAGATTCAGCTCGGCATTCTCAAAAAGCTGCGCGGCGCGCCCATTGCCCGCCACGATCAGGAATGGGAGATGGTCTATCATATCTCCCCGCCCTACGACGTGCTCCAGACCTCGACCTTGAGCTTTCCCGAACTGCAGGCCATCCGCCGCTTCGCCCGCTTCTGGGACATCACCGTCAATAACGGGCGCTTTCCCAAAACCGCACCCTTACTGTGGGAAGACCAACCCTCTGTATTCGGGGCCTTCATGGAATGGAGTAATTGGCTCTACGGGAAAACCCACGCGACCGCTGGCTTCAAGCCTGGGCGTCTCGCCCGCCTCCTTGAAAAATTCCTGATCGAACAACGAAATCTAAAGCCAACCACGGTGCAGAACGCAACGGAAAGCGATCTCGCACCCCGCGCCACCACCACGAAAGGCATGGAGCGACAAACCCGCAAGAAGGAAGAGGTTTTAAAATGAAGATAACGCCTGATATCGCAATAAAGTTGAAATGCTACGTGTACGTCTACACGGATCCTCGAAATGGAAAACCGTTTTA
>Ga0307990_1002646_pt1 | contig 14206 bp, 11 predicted proteins | sample EllFjometagen129_FD_203168 | JGI IMG/M metagenome (GOLD analysis project Ga0307990, IMG submission 203168) | Marine microbial communities from Ellis Fjord, Antarctic Ocean - #129 | ecosystem: Environmental > Aquatic > Marine > Unclassified | place: Southern Ocean | collected 2014-10-08
AAACGGAACAATCAAGACCAACTTGACACCATCGATAAAAAAGTTGTCGATAAATATCTTTCCAAAAATGATCTCGGATGCTTTTCCAGAGTCAAACCATCCGAATCGAGAAAAACCCTTACAGAGATCAGCAAAGACCTGTTTGATCTGGTACAGCAGTTTAAGGCCAACTCTGAAGTGGCGGCCATGTATAGTTACAAACTGCTTGAACGGGTTCTGAAAGAGCACTGCAATCTTACCGATGATAAAGATAATCCGGTTGAGATTAAGAAGCCCAAAGAAATTGCTTCGGACTCTCTTCAAAATCCTTCTGATCCCGATGCAACCTACAGCGGTCACAAGGGGCAAGGCTACCAGGTTCAAATCCAGGAAACGTTCTGTGATGACGAAGAAAAAAAAGAAAAATCCCTTAACCTGATCACCCATGTGGAAGTTGAACCTGCTCATAACAGTGATGCCAATGCTCTTATTCCTGCGATTGAGTCTACGGAAAAACAGAATCTGAGACCCAAGGAGCTAATAGCCGATTCTCTTTACGGCAGTGATGACAACTGTGAACGCGCAAAAGAACACGGCGTAGAACTGATTGCTCCTACAATGGGTTCAGTTGTGGAAGACAAGTTGAGCCTTGCAGATTTTCAATTTTCTGAAAAAGGCGAAGTTGTTGCCTGCCCCCAAGGCAATGCCCCTGTAAAAGTCAAAAAGAGAAAAAGAGTGAGCATCGGTTTTGCTTCACATGATTGCCAGAATTGCCCCAAACTATCGGGATGCCCTGTCAAGAAGGGAAAAAAATATTACTACCTTCGCTTTACTGATAAAGAGATGCGCATAGCAAAACGCAGAATATATGAACAGTCAAACGAATTCAAAGATCGTTACAGGTGGCGTGCAGGTGTCGAAGCCACCATGTCTGAATACGATAGGCGAACCGGAGTTAAACATCTTCGTGTACGAGGCCTGAAAGCAGTCAGGTTTTGTGCAACCTTAAAGGCGCTGGGAGTAAACATCTTCAGGGCTGCTGTTGTTAGAGCAGCGAAAATGATGCCGGTAGAGGATCTCTGTGAGGCATAAAGCCCTCCATACCTCTATTTTTCATTTGTCAAAGAGCATGTTGTGATGATTTGGAGTCACCGTAAGATATTTTTAAGCCGTTTTCGTCATTTATGAGTATAAGCTTATATTGGCAGCGCAATTAATTCTGACTTTTTACGAATGCATCAACATTAACCGTCAAGCACTTTCTGCACCCCCCTAAGTCTTGTGCGGCTGTCGGTTCATCCCCACGCCTGTGGGGAACACGTTTTGTCCGTTTTGGACGGACACAGAACACGCGGTTCATCCCCACGCCTGTGGGGAACACTTATGTGTATTTATGGCATTGTTTCTCTGACTCGGTTCATCCCCACGCCTGTGGGGAACACTGCTTGGATGGCTCACCTTTAGTTGTTACGATCGGTTCATCCCCACGCCTGTGGGGAACACCTGCCCTCAATAGCCGCGATTTTATACTCAAGCGGTTCATCCCCACGCCTGTGGGGAACACTCGCTTAGGGTTTGAAACGCCAAGTTTGTAATCGGTTCATCCCCACGCCTGTGGGGAACACCCTGGGGAGCGATCCGGCAAACCAATTGCGACCGGTTCATCCCCACGCCTGTGGGGAACACGCCAATGCTCCAACCCAAATGTACGCATTTCGCGGTTCATCCCCACGCCTGTGGGGAACACGTCGCGGGGGCCTTGCCCATCTTCTTTGAAACCGGTTCATCCCCACGCCTGTGGGGAACACGTTTACGTCAAAGCGTCAACCTCCCTGTGATACGGTTCATCCCCACGCCTGTGGGGAACACTCATGTTCGACATTATTCAATCACCTCCAATGCGGTTCATCCCCACGCCTGTGGGGAACACAAAATATCTCACCTGGGCAATCGGCGTCCGCTCGGTTCATCCCCACGCCTGTGGGGAACACAGATTTGTATCAGGGTGGGTCATTTTATTAACCGGTTCATCCCCACGCCTGTGGGGAACACCATCCCTGCACCATGCCAATCACACAACATTTCGGTTCATCCCCACGCCTGTGGGGAACACTCAAATACAAGCAAATGAAAACCACGATATTTCGGTTCATCCCCACGCCTGTGGGGAACACCCAGGCCGAGAATCTGATGAAATCGGTTACAACGGTTCATCCCCACGCCTGTGGGGAACACCCAGGCCGAGAATCTGATGAAATCGGTTACAACGGTTCATCCCCACGCCTGTGGGGAACACTATATTCAAGCTGCCTTGTCGCTTCGTGCCAGCGGTTCATCCCCACGCCTGTGGGGAACACAACCTTTTTTCAACATCCGAAACAAAAAATTCCGGTTCATCCCCACGCCTGTGGGGAACACACCCGCCGCTAAAACATTGGGGTAGAATCTGACGGTTCATCCCCACGCCTGTGGGGAACACAGCAGGTCATTAAAAAGTAGCCAGCATGATTTCGGTTCATCCCCACGCCTGTGGGGAACACCCTAATGCCGTGTCAATCTGATTGTCTAAATCCGGTTCATCCCCACGCCTGTGGGGAACACGAACAAAAAAGTATCATTGCAGGCGCGCAAGCCGGTTCATCCCCACGCCTGTGGGGAACACACACGCTTAGGACTGATGACTCGAAAGCATTTCGGTTCATCCCCACGCCTGTGGGGAACACATAAGCCTAACCAACCGCCTTGGGTTAAAATGCGGTTCATCCCCACGCCTGTGGGGAACACATCGAAGCAGACGAACCGCCTCCGCTTAAAGTCGGTTCATCCCCACGCCTGTGGGGAACACTCTTAAAAAACAAATTCAACACACAGTTACCTGCGGTTCATCCCCACGCCTGTGGGGAACACTTTTATAACTTCTTCCCGCGTTGCTAACTTGCCGGTTCATCCCCACGCCTGTGGGGAACACTTTTTTCAACAACACGAAGAACAAGATCAACCCGGTTCATCCCCACGCCTGTGGGGAACACGAGAAAAGCTAACCTAAAATTTAAGCGAGTCCCGGTTCATCCCCACGCCTGTGGGGAACACTCTTCCTGGAACATGCTGAAATCAAGAAGATTTCTTTGTTAGCAGATTTTTACCGAATTTTTTCAATGTTAGCTTATGTAAAATTCAAATTGTCAAAGAGCATTGTCTTTAACACCCTTTTCAGAAGCAGGTGGCATAAAAGACACCAGGCGCAGTCCATCATAATCGATAGGAATCCGCCTGTTTTCACCAAAAGTTTGAAAGTCGAATCCCGATTCATTATTGGTGGCCCACGCCATGGCGACATTCCCTGTTTCAGCCAATGCCGATATCTGCTCCCAAATCATTTCCCGGATACGTTTTGATACATTTCCGACATAGACACCCGCACGAATCTCCAAAAGCCATATGGCCAATCTTCCTCTAAGCCTCGGCGGAACGTTTTCGGTAACTACGACCAGCATACTCATTTTATTTGCTCCTATGCCCTTCGTCTCCGATTTTTTCCGGCTCGGGAATGGCTGGAGGTTGTGCATCCTTTGGAGGTGGCGGCAGCTCAATACCCCCGGACGCAAGGACTTCTTCTATCGACGGGATGATCTTTTTCAGAAGTTTGGTTTCTCTGAAAATATCCCTGCAGGCAATACGCACTTTTCTATCCGGTTGTGAAGGATATTTAGCGGCGGTTTTAAAGGCCACCGGGACAACAGTATTAAATTTAAAGATATCCGCAATATCATATACAAAAGAGAGCGGCTTCCCGGTGTGGATAAACCCGATTGCCGGAGCGTAACCGGCTGCAAGGATGGCAGCTTCAGTGATACCGTACAAGCAGGAGGTGGCTGCGCTGAGGCATCTATTGATTAGATCACCAGATTCCCAGTTTTTCGGGTCATAGCGACGTCCCTTCCATTTTACGCGGTATTGCCTGGCCAGCAGTTCATAGAGCTTCCGCACCCGGATGCCTTCGATGCCGCGAAGCTGGTCCACACTGCGGCGATCCGGCGGCTTCTCTCCAAACCGCATTTCAAACATTTTGCGAACCACCTTGAGCCGTAATCCTTCGTCCAGCGCAAGTTTCGCCTGATAAAGCAGCTTGTCGGAACGTGCTCCCCCGGGTTGACCGGAAGAATAGAGCCGCACGCCGGCTTCCCCCACCCAAATCAGCAAAGTACCGGTAACCGCAGCCAGTTTAACCGCCGCATGGCTGATGCGCGTACCCGGTTCCAGCATAATGCACGCTACCGATCCCACCGGTATGTGCTTGCGCTCCAGGTCTTCCCCATCCACTTCATTTATCACAACAAAAGCGCCGTCTTTAACGTCAATTCTGCCGTAGTAAACAAAAATCATAGATACACGGTCTTTAATCGGTATGGGCTTAAGTGGAACTATGGTGGGCTGATTCATAACCGTGGATCTCCTTCGGATAGCCGTTTTTCCATCTCGATGGTCTTACGCACTTTGGTGGCCTTGCTATTTGTCACTTTTCCCGATGGAACCGCATTTCAAACATATTTGAATCCTTAAAAAAATCAAACCCTTCGAATCAGCATCAACCCGCATCCAAAGACTTTGCTTGTATCGTTTTCACTCTTCTTGGTGCAAAAAGCCTTCTCTTGCTGTCAAACGATACCGGCACATCTGGAATCGTATCCCGCCCATCGACAAAATTTTCAACTTCCTCCTGCTGAATAAATGATTCAAGAGGTTTTTCGCCAATAAGAAGTCTTAGCACTTCATCTTTGTTTTCTTTAACCAAGCTTAATGGATTATCACGGTATTCTTTCAAGCCGGGCAACACCGGGGCAGAGGGGATGCAGCTTTTGCGTCCAAGCCAGATGCCCCATATCGGATCAGCCAAAGCTTCGGCGAGTTTGCCCATCAGATCAGCATTACCTTCAAGAAGAACACCAAAAGATGCGTCTGTTAAATATTGCCGGTGAGTGATAACCGTCTGCTTATCTCTTGTTTTTGGTTTCCTATCTTTTGCAGTCACTGTGATACAGTGGCGCTCGGCAGGATTATCAGGATTATAACCCCCGCCGACTGTGTGGTAATCCTGCAACCGTCGCATAGGCAAATCTTTTGTATTAATTCTGCGGGGGATGGCAATAGACGTCATACGTACCTTCTTGAATGCAATAAGAAACTTTTTTTCCTTTTCGCAGCCACGGGGATACCCTAACGCGGCACAGCACATCCCGGCAATGGCACTTTTTGTGGGCATCAGGCCGGTATTGCGGCGATTGTATTGACTGTCGAATCCCCAAGATTGAAGGGGACCATCCAGACGAAGGGCCAAAAAACGTTTATCAGATGACATGTTCCACCATCCCGTCGATAAGATCATTTAGAAAAACCACCTTCAAGCCATTAACAGTTTTGTCGTCAGAATTAGCCTTGTCAGGCTTCTTATTTATTTGCTCTTTCAAAGACCTGTTGATTGTCACCATTGCATCGCCGTCAATACCCCATGTTTCATTGAGGTCGGCATATTCGGTATTTAACCTCTTTACTGATTCATATACATATCCCAGAGAGGATCTAATCGGGCTCTCAAAAGCGTTAACCAGTTGAATCGGATGCCCTTTGTCCCTTACAACTCCAAGAACATAGTTTGGGATAGTGTTACCGTTCATGGTGTTCTTACGCGCGCTGGGAATGGCTTTAATTGTTGCCTCAATAAAGGTGCGCACTACACCTTGCCGCTGTTCGAGCGACATGCCTTTTAAGTGTTCTTCGTTAGCAAGCATATCCAGATTGAGCGCGGCAAAGCGGTAGTAAGTTGCGGAATTAAACTCCAATGTGCTGGTAATTGCAGCACCAGATTCTTCAGTGGTTTGCAGGTCATCCACTGCGGCAAAAAAATCGATTTCGTTGTCGACTTTATGGGTTGAAATTGCATGAGAAAACATGGAGGCGGCTTCAACGGATAAAGAATGATCACTTGCAACCATACGGCCAAAAAGGGCGATATCCGCAGCATCCAAGAGTTTCGCTGATTTTATAGCATTTTTAATCGTCTTGTTACCAAAAGCCTTTTTTAATGCGCTGTGATTGTTAGTCTCTTGTTTTTTTAGCTTATCCAGCTTCTTTCTGGCCGCTTCTTTCTCCTTTTCATCCTCAATTTCTTCCAGGCTTGATTTGAAATCTTCCATAGCTTTTGAAGAACTTAATACCTTTTCGGCTGCTGTCTTAATCTCATCCGTGACGGCATTGACAATCGCATAATATTCCAGATCTGAGAAAAACATCAGCGTTCTGATTTTTTTATAACCGTCTTCGTCTTTTTTTGAATCTAATGTTTCAACAATGTCCGCTATTTGTTCGGCAATGATGATAGATACATTTTCGGGAATATTTTTTTCCTTAATCTTTTTTGACAACTCAAAAACCATTCGCCTTGATCGGATTCCATTAAACAGCGAATTGCTGCCCTCCTCCTTTGCCATTTTTCGTATCGCCCGTTTCCACGATTGGCTCGACACCCTCGCCCGTTGGACCCCGCCAAAAACCGCAGTTTTAGGTGAATTAAGATCGTCACGGTTGAGACAGGCAACGGGGACGGATTGAATGATATGTAATTCAAGATGTTTCATTACAATTCTCCTTGTGGGTTAGTTGTATTTACAGGTTGATTGGTGCAAGCAACAGCAGACCGAAACCGAAGCTCTTTGCACTACCAATGCCGGACTGATAGGTTTCTGCAAATTTATCCGGATCGGTCACCTCCAAGGTTCCGCGAAACTGGACACCTCCATGGTATGCTGAATGCCCTTTCTTGCTAAAATGGCTTTCCTCCATCGGACTGATTTCGAGCGGCTTTTTATCTACGATTCGAAATCCACCAGGCACCTCCAACCCTGTATCCTGATCTCGACATCTCACTTTGCCTTTTCGCTCAAGCCAAGCGCGAAGTTCATCGTCTTTCACCAATGGCATGCGTTTGCCGCTCTTTCGCTTTCCATTGGGGCGGAGCAATGTTTCTCCGTTGGGGCCTCGGCGCACGATTGTCTTCACAGGGTTAGCCCGCAGGACAAAGGCATAGTATCTGTGCGAGAGGAAAGAGGCGGCAATTTCTTTTAGGGCAAAGCTGTTTGAGGGGCACCATTTCGGACACTGGGGCTTTCTCTGCGCCAGAATCCAGATCTGAAACTCTCTTTCGAGTCGGTCGATTCGTGTCAGGAAGTCCCGATCGGCATCCGGTGCATTTGGGAAACACTCTTCCCATAACCGTTTGTGCCAGGCGTAGTTATCCCAAATACCTTCATTTCGGACTATTTCTTCATCGATATCTAAACGGGCAAGCCAGTTCATTAGTCCTCCTCATGCATTGACGAGCTCTGGCTCCAAAAAGCGGCAGCCCACTCGGTTTTGGTCCGCTCGTTCCAAAAATATAAATCGGTTTCCAATTGTTCATAATTAACCCGCACCTCATTGGATTTTGCCAATTTAACCATTCGAATTAGACGGCCATACAATTCAGCTCCTTTTTCGGCATTGAGCAGATGCTGGAAGCGACGTTCCGTTGGTGTCAACTTGTTGTCTTTACTTCTTTTTTCACGCCTTTTTTTCTCAATGGCCAAGCAGGTGTTTCCGAAATTGCCCTTGGTATCCTCATTTGGATGCATGACAAAAAAACCTGCGATATAGGCCGAATCTTTGTCAGTGATCGCTACACCCAAACGGTGAAGTGCAGGCCAGGCCCGGTGCTTTTTACTGTCCACAAGCACACAACGCAAGCTGGCCATAATACCCCGGTCATCCTTTTGTTTATACCAGCGGAGCTGGTCGAGAAGACGGCCCATTTGTTATCCTCCTTGGTTGATTGAGATTCGGATTTATCTATTTTTTTGTATTTCCATTAATTTCTGCCATCCTTTTGCAAAAGCACGCATTTGCCGCGGTGTTTCGTGCCCACAAGTAATTTTATATGCCTCACTGGCAGTTGCAAATAGCATATTCCGCCAGGCTTTACGGGTAGGCATGGCTTTATCAGTACCGATGGCTTCAATATGGGCCATTAGTAAGGAAAGGTTTGTTTCAACGGTAGTCCAATAGTGTGTGGTTGCTCGGGAGTATAGTTTTTCTTTCAATAGCCATTGATTTTTTTTATTTCTTTCCAATCTTTTTTCCCAATCGCCATCGATCTTTTGTCTGTACACTTCAATAGCTCCACCAAGTTTTCTTGCGTACCCTTCTGCCCCTAAAACATTTTTTGATCCTGCGACTTCAGCATGATAAATTGTTAGATTATTGCGAAAAGATGGGCTTATATGAAATACCGATTCCAAGGCTATATCCATAGATGCTTGATCTCTCGTAATTGCACAAACCTGGAAATCAAATCCGGTTTCATTAGGTGCATTTTCAACAGCCAATGGTCCGCCGATTCCGAAAGCTGTACGTTTAATAAGAAGCGCAGATAATTCACGCCACAATGCTCTGCCCGGATTTATTTTGACGACTTCCCTTTCCTTGGATTCTATCCCTTTTTTATTTCTCTTGGATACCACATGAACCGCCGCTGTGGGCTCGGGTGCAAATCCATCCCTAAAAGTGTCATATTTAAAACCATTGCAACAATACATCTGGTCAGAGTTATCAATAAGTCGAATCCATCGAGAAATTGGTACCAGCCTACCAATATAGGTTTTTGTTGCATTGATTGCTTGTTTTGAGTTCTTTTCCGGAGAATTAGGGAAAAAATGCCAGACAGGTTTTCCTAAACTAACTTCCGAGAGCGTTATACTTTCCTTGTTAATGCTGAAAGCCTGATACCCCTTTGCAACATTTTCAAATGTTGGCAAATTAAGGTGAAGGGTTTCTATTAGAGAACTTCCACGCAGCAAACAATGTGCCATTGATTGTGACAGACACGGTGAATCCGGATTGCCGACTTGAGAGGTCTTAACTTTTTTCCATTGGGCAATCGGTGAGCCTCCACTGGGTGAAAAATTCTGAAACGTCAGAAGATTTAAAGCGGTTCTTTCGGGCTTGATAAAGCGTGAAACCGCCAGACCTTCATGATCAAAAAATGTTGATCTGTTTCCTGTAGCCAGCTCAAAATCCAAAAGAGCTACAGGAGATGTATGTTTGTTGTTTTTGTTGGAGATAGCCTTTAATTCTGCCACCTGCAACCATGGTTTTTTTGGATGAAACAACTCGAAAGATTCTTTCTCATTCCTATCTTTAAGGTATTTCTGTACGGCATCAGGTAGACGATCCGGCACATCACACCATTCGTCGTAATCCTTCGGCCCATTAAGTGAGGCATGAGCGACACATATAAAGAGCCGCATCAGGGAAACTCGTTCGTGCGGGCGCACCGCCAGATCGGAAAACTTGTCACCTTCAGTGAGCACCTCAATTAAGCTTGCCAATTTTAGTTCTCCTGCTATATTTACCACCGGTATCCACGGATCAAAAGCAACATTCATATTGTCTCCTTTCAGGCCAATTTTTCGATGATGAGTCCAAACTCGTTAGAATAGAAAAGCCTGATTTCACTTTTCAGCCCTTTCACTTCAACCTTTCCACTCCTCCCAACAAGTCCGACACTCTGCTTCCCATAAAGATAGCCGGAAAAAACTGAGCATGGCTCAATATTATCGAAGCAGAATTCTGGAACTTTAACTATGTTTTTATGAATCGCCTGAGCGGTAGTTAGACGATACTGATCACTGCCAAGGTGGATTTTTGAATGGTCGATAAAGACCGCCTCATGATCGGATAGTGACCGGCAGAGTACCAAAGCAACCGTCGGCATCTCGTTAAGGCGGGTCTGGACACCTTCTTCATCTTCAAGTGCCACCTGCCAGAGGTTGCAGTTTCGAGAGGCAATCATTTTTTTTGCCGAATCCGTTCCGAACCAATCGTTAAAGAGCTGTTGCCATGAATCGGATTCGTTTTCTCGTTCCTGGTAGGTCGATTCAATCAGCTGTCGAATCTGGGAAGGAATCGATACCTCGCCCCGCTCCTTACTTTGCTTCTTCCAAAGTTCAAGAGTTCGAAGAAGAATAAACGGGGCATATACATATGCCTTGCTTCCGAGAGCTTTCACAATCGCCTTTGGCTCCATGTTTTGAAATTCATCAAGGCCCTTTTCCTCTTTGATAATGCAGAGTCGGGCCGTATCAACCGGGCGCTGCTCCCGTTCATGTCGCCACAGTCTCCCGAGACGTTGCAAAAGCATATCAGTTGGGGCCAACTCTGTAACCAATAGATCAGCGTCGAGATCGACGCTTTGTTCCGCGATCTGAGTTGAGACAAGAATGCACCCGCAACGCCGTTTTCCGCTTTTATCGAGCCGTTCCATCCACTCGTTTTCGAGTTCTTCACGCAACCAAAAGGGAAACCGTGAATGGAGCAGGCCGATTGGGAATTCTTTTTGTACGGATTCCGCAAAAAATCGATATTGTTTTTGGGCTGCATCGACAGTGTTACAAATCCAAAGCACGGCACCGCTGGTCCGGGCAAGAGTGATTGCCTCTGCGGCGGCATTTTCGCTGGTAACAAAATCGATTTTGACGGCTCGTGACTTTGGTGATGCTGCCGCAACCGGTTCGAGGGAATGACCTTCGTTACGCCCTGTGATAAGAGGATAAGGGCGTCCGACCTCACCTTTATCATCTTCTGGTTGAGAAACAATTTGCCCACGTCGCTTTCCCGTGAGAGTGGCGGACAGGACAATTACCGTGCAGCCCAGTCCTTCAAGGGTCGTGATGAGCTTGTCGATGAGCGTTCCTGTGTAAAGGTCGTAGGAATGCACTTCATCGAGAATCACTACCTTTCCGGCAAGGGCAAAGTGGCGAACGAAAAAATGCTTTGACGCCACAATACCAAGCAGGGCCTGGTCAACCGTCCCGACGCCAAAAGGGGCAATCAAGGCCCGCTTTGCCGATGCAAACCAATCACGGCCGATTCGTGCATCTTCGGAGGGCATTCCATACTTCTCGGTCGCAGCAGGGTAAAACCCACAAACATCTGACATGAGCCAGGAATTGCCATGAATAAGGCGACTTGCAGGTGTTTCCGGGGCAATTCGCCGCAGAAAATCATTCATGCGCAGATGAATTCGGTTACTTGTCGCCTGAGTGGGAAGCGCAAAATAGATTCCCAGCGACTTTCCTGAAATAAGCAACTGATAGGCTGCCCACAGTGCTGCTTCGGTCTTGCCCATCCCCATTGGTGCTTCGACAACATAGACTCCGGGGCCACATACTGTGGCGAGTGTCTTCTCTTGCATTTCATTGGGAAGCCATATTTTATCAGGCTCTTGTGGATCATGGAATAGATCATGAAATGAAAGGTCTCGAACAAACTTTACATGCCGGAAGCCGATAGCATCGAGAGCATAAAGTGCGGCAGCGGCCTCATTTACTGGCTTTTCAATATTATTTGGTGGAAAGAACCTTTCATCGGAACCGATCCAGTCGGCAACAGAAGTGAGCCCGGCAAGCCACCAAAGCGAAGGTGAATCATCGGATAGTGAAAAATGGATACCACTTTCCAGAAAGAGATCCCAAACCATTCGAGCATTCGTCATGCGCTCGGTATCCCAGTCAATATTGCTAAAACCTTCAGAAATTGCCTTTTGCGGCTGGTATCCGCGATCATTGGGTGGGGTCAGGCGACCATGATGCGCACCAAGCACAGTTGAGACATACTTAGCTGTTTTCCGCTCAATTCCGATTTCGACAAGATAAGATTGAATTGCAGCATGGGATACCTTGCCGTGGTCTGTTTCCATCGCCGTATCCCAACAGCCATTTCTGGCAACAGTTACCAGATCGTTCTCTTCAAGCCAATCTTCACACTTTCGCTGAAAGCCTGGAGATATTTTGCCAAGGTCGTGGAGAGCAGCAAGAGCGCCAACCACTGATGATTGCAAATTAAATCGCTCAAGGAAATTCGGCGATGTCTCTGCTATACAGCGTGCAACGCATCCTACATTCACCATGTGGTCATAAACTGAAATGCCAGGTTTTCCCTCTGCAGTAGTCTTCGCCCAGAAGGTTGTCATGCTTATCTCCTCGTCTGCCACTTAACGAATCATGATATGTGAATCGAAAATTGTACTCTCACAACAATCTAATTTTGAAACCTTTCTTAATTTGAAAAGATCGCTTATGTCGCCAACTGATTCCCCTTATTTGTTACTCTTTTTCGCTCTTTTGCTGTAAGCATTTTGTTTTTCTTTAACCATAAATCCAATCTTTTTCTTTTCCTTAACATCCACAGTCAAAAGCTGATCCAACGTTTCAAAAACAATTTGAAAGCGTTTATCGTTTTGTTTCCTCGATTCAGAAGGCTCTCGCCTTAAATCTTCATTAGAGGCATTTTCCGCATACCGCCTCTGCCTGACTTTTTTGATGTCACAAATTGTGATATCAAAAAATCACATTCGCTTTTCGAAAGCTGAAACATGAAATCCTCAGGAAAACGTTTTTTATCGCTTTAACATCCTTCAAAATATTTCGGTTCTCCTCTTCTTTTCCCCGTATTCACTGATTTTATCTTTAACCGTAAAACCTATTTTTTTAACTTTTTTGTCAGTAGGCGCCATGAGCTGTCGAATCGCTTCGAATATGGCTTGGATTTGCTGGTCGTGATCCTTTAGATGCTCTTCTAGTTCGAAAAGCTTTCGAGCCAACTGCTTATGTGTTGATAATATCTGGCGGAGCCTAACGAATATACGTACCACAAAGAGACTGGCTTGGGTAGCGCGTGACGTATTAATAACACTTGCGGCCATAATTGCCCTATGTTCTGTAAAGGGTTGGGAAAGCGCGGGTCAGTCTGAACATGAAGTCTTTAGGAAACCGGTCGCTATTCCGCTTGACCTGTTGTTTAAGCCGCTTTGTAGTTACGCCGTAAAGTTTTGCGAGATCAGCGTCCTGAATAACCTTTTGCCCCCGGACCAATAAAATTGTCTTTTCCACACGTTCAACAGGAACCATTAAATTTTTGTCTGTCATTCTAATTTGACGGTCTCGTAAAAAGTCCGAAAAATGGCATTTTATTCATTTCGCCATTAATTATTTCAATAGGTTATAAGGACGATTTTTGAATATTTTGACTTTTTACGAATGCATCTAATTTACTTCATAGACAAATAGGGTCTGCTCTTGATTCCAATATCTTATACCAGACCATATATTAAATTACAATCGGTCAAAAGTATGATTTTTTCGTATTTTTTGAGAGAAAACTAATACTTTAGTATTAGATTTTATGATTTATGGTACTAGTTTTTCTAATACCCAGTGTGTTTTTGAGAGGGAGATATGAAGAAAATATATAATTGGCATGATCACATCCGGGGCGAACACACTTACCATGATCTCGTCTTAAATAATTTAACCCTAATGTTGCATAAACAACCTGGCGAAAAGGAAATAACACTATGATATTATAATATAAAGTATATAATTACTTCCCATTTGGATTTCCAACCCATAGTGAACTCAAAGGATGGGGTTAATTTTAGGCCATGTTGTTTACCCTTGGCGCCTTGGCTCTGAAGCCCTCCGACTTTTCAACGTTAGGGTTAATAGAAATCAAAATCGAGCTATAAATATCAAATTTTGATCTTTTGAAACATATCCATTCCGTATCTATTGGTGGGCATTTGCTGTGATTTGTTTAGATAAAACGTAACAAAAGTATAGCTTGTCAAAAACCTTTCATCGCTTGTGTGACTCACAGGATATCAGCCGGCCGGAAATCCTGCAATATGTCTGACTGAGCTTGGCCTTGATTATATATCCGCAATTTCAGCTATGGAAAATCCATTTCATAGGGTTTGCCTTTTTTGCATTTTTGTAAAAATTACGATATATGTATTTTAAGTTGAGGTGCTTGAACCTGCTATGATGGCAAGAGATGTCAGAGTTTGACAAGTCCGATTTTCGTGAGATAATCTCAATTATCTGTAGTGTCAATAAAGGGAATAAAATATGCTCAAAATAGAAAACACCACCTTGCTAATTGTTGATATTCAAGGCAACTTAGGGGTCAACAATAAATAACTTCACATTTTTGTTGGCGAAATCGTGTAATTCCAATTAGGCAAGGTATCATGATTTTCCAATTGAAGTTGAGACATTTCCTTATCAGAAACTTTTTGTCCCTTTTTATATCTCTTCCGAACCAAAGTTGCTTTTACTTTTAATCCAGGGCCTTTCTTAGG
>Ga0307990_1002648_pt1 | contig 14196 bp, 11 predicted proteins | sample EllFjometagen129_FD_203168 | JGI IMG/M metagenome (GOLD analysis project Ga0307990, IMG submission 203168) | Marine microbial communities from Ellis Fjord, Antarctic Ocean - #129 | ecosystem: Environmental > Aquatic > Marine > Unclassified | place: Southern Ocean | collected 2014-10-08
GTGGAGGTGGGGGGAATCGAACCCCCGTCCGACTAAGAGTCACGACAGCTTCTACGTGTGTAGTCATACTATAAATATTCGCCCCCGCAGCTGCCGTATGACAGGGCCACTTTGGACGCTAGGATCCTGTTATTTTCTCGCGTCGCCATCCGGATTCCCGATATTGACACCAGCCTGTTGTCGTCGCCTTTAGCCCCTAACAGGCGTCAGGGTAAAGACGTCGCGCCTTTATTTAGGCAGCGAGTGCGTAACTTTCGTCAGCATTTAATGTTTTGGGCTCCTTTTAACGAGGCCTGGAGGCCAACCTCGACACGCAACTGTTGCTTCAACTTAACCGTCGAAACCAGTCACCCCCGAAAAGGGAGGGGCATTGTTGCACAACGTGTGTAGATGGCAACCCTTTGTGCTACTCAATCACGAGACTTCCGTCGTCGTTGAATTTCCAACAGTCGCCATAGGCAACTTCCCAGAGGTGTCCGTCGGGATCGGAAAAGTATCCGCTATAGCCACCCCAAAAAGCATCCTGTGCCGGTTTAACGATTTTTCCGCCCGCGCGCTCGGCCAGCTTAAGCACTTGGTCGACTTCTTCTTTGCTTCGCGTGTTGTGGGCGAGGGTGATGCCGGAGATGGAGGGCGGCTCACTCGGAGAGTTCGCCCCACCTTTTGGATCGGGACTTTTTGGTAGGGCGACGCCTCCGGCGGAGCCGTAAATATCTTCGGCCAGTTTGTCGTTCGAGTAGAGCGCCAGACAGGTACCCGAAGTTTTGAAGAAGACAATCGCAGCATCGTCTTCCGTCACGGAGGTGGGAAGGCCCAATCCGTCGCGGTAAAACCGGATCGCTCGCGGCATATCCGCCACGCCCAATGTAATAATGCTGATTCTCGATTCCATTTTTTTTACCGGTAAAGCTCACAGCAGGCTGAAGCTCTTGGTTAGGCTCAAGCCGGTGGTTGGCTAAATTTTTATAATTCCGGTTCATCTGGAAGTCGCTTTAGATTCTTCAAATATCGATCTGGGTTAAATTCCTTTTGGTATTTCATGATGTCAAAAACCTCAACGCTGACAGCTTGTGCGATGTGTATTTTTGCATCGTCTTCCGACATGCCTTGTGTGATCAGACGGTCGAGTGTTTCTTGGGTTTCTGGAGGATCGTTGTCTGCCAATTGATTATCAACTGTCTCTAAGAATGCTGCTTTCAGATGTGGATTATGTTTTTTCATATTTTTCCTTTTCTGTAGCCAACGTTTAATGAGTGATCGGTCATATTTCCGGTTAAATTTAGGCGTTCAGCTTACTGCGCATCATTTTGCACATCAATGAAAACCCGGAAAGTATTAGGATTTCTTTGGAAATAGGGAGAGCCCGTGAGGTCGCCGGGCTTATAAAATGGTGGAATCTGTAGGGTGGGTTCCGCGAGCCCGTTTCCGACCCGAATGTTCGGGGCGGCTACAGTTTCCGAACCTTGGAAACCACACCTTGGAAGGTGTGGTTTATGTCGGTCGAAGTTTCCAAGCATTGGAAAAACTCCGCGAGCTTTGCGGCTTTGCGCGAGAAAATCTTCCGAGGTTTGGAACCTCCGTCTTTCGTTGATCTATGGAGGTCAAGAAACCCAACACTCCATCACTCCGGTATTCCATCATTCCATTCTTAAAGAACGGGCGTCATGAGGGAGGCGAGGTTTTCGAGGAGGCGGCGGGCGGCGGGGCGCTGTAGCCACTGGGAAAGGAAGATTTCGTCGCTGAGGGCGATGTCTTCGTGGATGATGTTTTTCATGGAGTCGGCGAAGGTTTCGCTGTAGACGGCGACGGAGCTTTCATAATTCAAATTCAAGCTGCGTTCGTCGAGGTTGGCGGTTCCAACCAGCGAGAATTCACTATCAATTACCAATGCTTTGGCGTGTATGAAGGGCGGGCGGCGTTCGAAGATTTTGACGCCGGCGAGCAGGAGGTCTTCGTAGAGCGCGCGGCTGGCCAGTCCGGTATAGAAGTGGTTGTTTTTTTGTGGGACAACGAGGCGGACATCGAGCCCGCGCAGGGCAGCGGAACGCAGGGCGCGGAGGATTTCGGGCGGCGGGACGAAGTAGGGGGTGACGGCGAGGATCTGTTTTTTGGCCAGCGTGATGCTGCTGAAGAAGGTTTCGATGGCGACCTCTTTTTCAGTGGAGGGGCCGCTGTTGATGAGGCGGGCGGTGATGTCACCCGCCGGGTCGATGCTCGGGAAGTGGCTTCCGGACAGAAGGGTTTCGGGATTCTCTTCGGTGATGAAATACCAGTCGCGCAGGAAGGAGTATTGCAGCTCCTGAACCAACGGACCTTCGACTTCAAAGTGGTAGTCGCGGATGGGGCCGCGTCGGTGGGCGGAGGTGTTTTCGTCGTGCAGATTGATGCCGCCGAAGAAGGCGGTTTCCCCATCAATGATCAAGACCTTCCGGTGGTTGCGTAAATTAATCTGGAACTGGCGTTTGAGGAGGTTGGCTTGTGTCCAGCCGGCAATTTGGATGTTGGGAAGGCGGGCGAATTTCCGGAAGAGGCCAGATAGATGGGCGCAGGTGGAGCCGAAGCGGTCGTAGAGCAGGCGAATCTCGACGCCTTCGTCGGCTTTGGCGGCGAGCTCTTGTAGGAATTTTCGACCGGTGGCGTCGTTGCCAATGATGAAGCTTTGCAGGTGGATATGCTGTTGAGCACCGCGGATGGCTTCGAGCATTTTCGGGTAGGCTTCGTCGCCAGTGACGAGCGGCTCAATTCGGTTACCCGCCAGTGCGGGATGGTCGGGAAGCAGGGCGTTGAGGGCGCGGTTGAATTCGCGCTGAAATTCATTCAGAGCCGGTGCGCCGGTGAGGTGGTGCCAGTAGGCGCGTGGCGCGGCTTCCTGCGTTCCTTTGCGGGTGCGAAGCAGGTGCTCTTCGGTTAAAAATTTGCGGAAGCCGCGGTCGGCCACACGGTCAACCCCGAAGGTGAGATAGAACAGCGCTCCGAAAAAGGGAAAGGCCCAAGAGAGAAAAATCCAGAGGATGGTGGAGGTGGCGTTGCGGCGGCGGCGCAGGCAGTGGAGGGTGATGAGAATAAAGATGATCAGGTGGAGAATTGTTCCGAGTGCCAAAAAGAGAGGGTGGTTCGTCATGCGTTGAAGTATGGAGCTGCGCAGTCGGTTTGTGAATCCTGAAGTTTCCCAACGTAGACGCGGTGTCCTCACCGCGTTTCTTTGGCAGGGTCGAACGCGGTGAGCCCCGAAGAGTCGAGGGTCTTCGAGACACCGCGTCTACGTTTTCGGACTACCTGTTCAGGGCACTTTGAATTGCTTCCGTATATAGATCCGGCTCCAGCAGGAAGGAGTCGTGCCCTTTGTCGGAGTGAATGGTCAGATAGTCGCATTTCACTTGTGCGTCTAAAAGTCGGTCGCGGATTTCCGCCTGTTCTCCCGGATAGAAACAAACGTCGTCGTCGATGGAGATGACGAGGTAGTTCTGATGAGCGCACCGGCTGAAAAGATCGGCGTAGTCGGGTGCGCCGGCATCTTTGAGGATGTCGAAGTCGGACCAGGCCGCGATGAGCTGGATGTAGCTGTTGGCATCAAAGCGTTCCACGAGTTTCCGACCTTGATGAAGAAGGAACGAGGCAAGGGGCGATCGGATTTTGTACCAGGAGAATTCGTCGTGCTCCTGTTCAAACCTGTTTTGTGTTCGCTCTTCAATGACATGGAGAGAGACAAAGGTTTTGTGCGAAATCATCCGGGCGAGTGCGAGGCCGCGACGGGGCGGTTCGCCGTCGTAGTAGTTGCCATCTTTGAAGTTGGCATCGTTTTCAATGGCTAGGATCTGTTCGAGATTGTGCGCGCGCGAAAGAATGCTGGCTTTGATTCCACAGGCAATTGGAATGACGTTGGTGACGCGTTTGGGATGGCGGGTGGCAAAGTTTAGGGTGAGCACGCCGCCGAGCGATGCGCCGATTACGGAGTGGAGTTTTTCGATGCCGAGATGGTCGAGCAGAGGAATTTGCGAGTCGACAATATCGCTGAAGCAGACGTGTGGGAAGGATCCGCCGTACGGCTTGTCCGTTTCGGGGTTGATGGAGGAGGGGCCGGTTGAACCGTAGCATCCGCCGAAGTAGTTGGCGCAGACGACAAAAAAGCGGTCGGTATCGATCGCTTTTCCGGGGCCGATAAACTCATCCCACCAGCCGGTCTGACAGGCCGCGTTCCAGCGGTCGCCGACCGTTGGAACCTCGGGGGTGATGCCCGCGACATGGTGCGAACCCGTCAGGGCATGAAAAACCAATACCGCGTTGTCGCCCGCCTCGTTGAGCGTGCCGTGGGTCTCGTAGGCAAGCGTTACGGGGCCGAACGTTTCGCCACTGGCGAGCGTTAGCTCATCGTATTCAAAAAACTTTGTTTCAATTTTTTTCATGCTCTCACCGGAATGGTGGAGTAATGGAATACTGGAATTGCTCCCAATACTCCATCATTCCTTCACTCCAATATTCCATTCTTATTTCAGCGCCTGTTTGATATCGGCGAGGAGGTCGTCGATGTGTTCCAGGCCGACCGAGAGGCGAACCAAGCCGGGGGTGATTCCGCCGGAAGCCTGTTGCGCTTCGTCGAGCTGAGAATGAGTCGTTGAGGCCGGATGAATCGCCAAACTTTTCGCGTCACCGACGTTGGCAAGGTGCGAGAAGGTCTCGAGCTTTTCAATAAAGTTCCGTCCGGCTTTTTCGCCGCCCTTGAGTTCGAAGACGACGGTTGCGCCGAATCCATTTTTGAGCAGTTTCTTTGCCGTTTCGTGCGATGGGTGGCTTTCGAGTCCGGGGTAGCGAACCCATTCGATTTCATCCTGGGTTTCAAGGAATTTTGCGGTCGCGAGCGCGTTCTCACAGTGTCGCTCCATCCGAAGCGGCAGCGTTTCGATGCCTTGCAGGAACTGCCAGGCGTTGTCGGGCGAAATACACGCACCGAGATTGCGGAGCGGTACGAGCCTCATCCGCAGGATGTAGGCCAGCGGACGGAGTTCGTCGGGCAGGTCGATGGCGTAGCGAATGCCATGGTAGCTTTCGTCCGGCTCGGAGAGCAGGGGATGCTTGCCGGTGGCCCAGTCGAATTTTCCAGAGTCGACGACAATGCCGCCGATGCCGTTTCCATGTCCGCCCAACCATTTGGTGAGCGAGAGGACAACGATGTCTGCGCCGTGCTCGAGCGGGCGAAGCAGGGCTGCCGTGGTGAAGGTGCTGTCGACGATCAGCGGCAGGCCGTTGTCGTGCGCGATTTTTCCAATCGCTTCGATGTCGGAGACGTCGAGCGATGGGTTGCCGATGGTCTCCGTGTAGAGCGCCTTGGTCTTATCCGTAATTGCGGCGGCGAAGTTTTGCGGATCGGACGGATCGACAAATTTCACGGTGATGCCTAGTTGCGGCAGGATGTTGTTGAACTGCGTGTAGCTTCCGCCGTAGAGGTTGCTCGATGCGACGATTTCATCGCCCGCTTGTGCTAGGTTGATGATGCTGTAGAAGATCGCAGCCGTTCCAGAGGCGACGGCGAGCGCACCGGCCCCGCCTTCGAGCGCGGCGACGCGCTGTTCGAGCACATCCGTGGTCGGATTCATGAGGCGGGTGTAGATATTGCCGAGCTCTTTGAGGCCGAAAAGATTGGCGGCGTGTTCGGTGTCTTTAAAGACATACGCGCTGGTCCGGTAGATCGGAACGGCACAGCTGCCTGTGGTGGGGTCTGGGGTGTAGCCCGCGTGAAGTGCCAGTGTTTCTATTTTGTTGCTCATGAGTTTCTCTCTTTCATTCTTTTTTTACAAAGTCGTTAAGAGAGGCCGAGCGTTCGCGCTGGTGGTGAGCCAACTTTCCCCGTTCGGGGCGCATTGCCGTTCCGTTTCCGGAACTGGACATTGGCACCTTCGTTGTCAGGTTGCCGGGCACGTTTGCACGCGCCTCTCTTAATGCATGGCGTGGAAGATACCTTATTTCTCGGAGCTGTCAACCCCCGCTCCGCAAAATAGTACTAAACCAGTAATGTTTCGAGGGTTTAGGGTTTCCAGATCATTCCCTGTTTTCGTGGGTGGACATGAAAGGCTGGGGATATGACAGAATGATTAAGGGCTGATCCGATTCTGACCCACGGCTTGAGGGAAAGAGCCGGTTTTCCACCCGAAACGCAGTGAAGTGGCAAACCTTGGAAAACGCTGGAATCCTCAAAGCAGGCGCCTTCGCACTTGCCAACTTATGGCGGCTTCCGTAGTCTCGGGCGCATATGAAACTTCAAAAAAAATCGCTCTTTTTCGTCGGCATCCTCGCCGTTTCTACTCTCCTCTCTCTGACGGTATATTCCGATGAACTGCCGTATGAAGAAACGAGTCAGGGAAACTACACCTATTTAAACCCATTTGCCCATAAGCCGGCCACCGCGGAGGAACATCTGGCGTACGCCCGGTCGTTCCTGGAGCGCGGAAAAGTTACCGCCGCGCGTAAGCAGTTGGAAATTTTCGTGAAGCGCTGGCCCGATAGCGAACGGGCCGCAGCGGCTCAGAAGGCGGTGGGGGATTTGTATTTCCGGCAGGGGAAATCAAAGAAAGCATTTGAGGCGTATGAAGTGCTGATCCAGAAATATTACACGGGCATCAAGGGGTATGACTCCGTGCTCGAAAATCAGCTGGCGATTGCAGACTCCGAAATGGAACGCCGGCGGATGCGCTGGATGTTTGGCGGCTATACGGCCCCCGAGCGCGCGATTCCGTATCTCGAATCCATTATTCGCAATGCCCCGCAGTGGGAACGCACGCCGGAGATGCAGTACCGAATCGGCGAGGCCTATCAGAAAAACGATAACCACGAGATGGCCATTGTTGCTTATACCACCGTGGAATACCGCTATCCCGACAGCGCTGTCGCCGAGGAGGCCGCTTTTTCAAAAATCAAGAGTCTGCGTGAGCTGGTGCGCTCCACGCCTTACAGTTTGTACCTGCGCGAACAGGCTGAGCTCGCTGTCCGCCTGTATAAGTCAATCTATCCCGATTCCGAGCATCGACTCGAGGTGGACACCTTTGGTCAGGCCCTGTACAACACCTCCGCTCGCGCGACCTATGAAATTGGAGATTTTTATGAGCGGGTTCCGGTCCCGCCGCGCAACGAGTCCGCGCGCATCTATTATGAAAAAGTGATCGAACTTTATGGCGGAACCGAATATGCCGTGATGGCCGCCGAACGCCTCCGTGTACTTTTCCCCGGAAGTGTTGCGCCCGATGGCTCGCTGGTGCGCCCCAAAATTTTCCCGGTACCCGAGGAGGTTCTCGATGTCGAGGGTAAGGTTCTCACCAATCAGCTTGCGGCAGGTTCATCCGCCGAAGTGTGGCCACTTCCCGAGCGGATGGTCGACGACCCCGAGGCCATCGAAGTGACGGCGGATCGGATGGAGTATCAGGGCGATCTTCTAATTGCCGAGGGTCACGTGGCTCTTCAACAACAAGGAACCAGCCTGCGGGCGGATCATGTGACCGTGAATCACAAAACGGGCGAAGTGATTGCCAACGGCAACATTCTGATGCTTCGTGACGACAATTTGTGGGAAGGGCAGGAGTTGGTTTATAACTATAAAACCAAGCAGGGTGACTTTGGCGAATCTTCGATGTATTTCGACCCTGTTTATATCACGGCGGAAGAAACTGAGCGCGTTTCCAGCAATGAATACGTCATGTACAACGCCCGAATCACCACCTGTTCCGGCGACAAGCCCCTTATTTACGCCAAGGCTAAGGAAGTTCGGATTATCGACGAAGACAAGGCCAGCGGTCGCTATATCAAAGCGAAGGGTGTGACCTTCTACATTGGAAAAGTTCCCGTCCTTTACACACCGGTCTGGCAGCGCCACCTCGGCTACCGTATCTTCACCTTCACGGTCGGGGCGGGCGGACATTTAGGTGTCTTCGTGATGGGTCGTGCCGAACTGCATCCGACGGACTGGCTGACCGCCAGCACGCATTTCGATTATTACTCCAACCGCGGCCTTGGGTTGGGACAAGACTTCCTGTGGGAAACAAAAAACGGAAACGGATCCTTTGAAATCTATCACATCAATGATAGCTCTCCGTTCGAAAGTACCGAAAATGCCGCTGAAGAGGCGCTGGTCAATTCTACCCGCTATCGCGTAAAGATTGGTCATCAAGAGCAGATCAATGATGACACCTATTTCATCACCAAAATCAACTACTTGAGCGATCCCTACATCCTCGAAGATTTCTTCGACGAGGAGTTCCGGAACAACGCCAATCCCGAAAACTATGCCGTGGTTCAAAAAGCCACGGATGAGTACGCCGCGAGCCTGCGTGTGGATAAGCGCCTTAACGACTTCTACACCGCCGTTGACCGCATGCCGGAGCTGGAGTTCAACTGGTATCGTTCGCAGGTCGCAGAGAGCCCGTTCTACTTCCAGAGCGATAACAGCGTTTCTTATCTGACCCTGAATTCGGAAACGAACCTGACGCCATCACTGGTCAATACAAATTACAGCAGTGTGCGGGCGGACACCTATAATCAGGTCTTCCTTCCAATACGCATCAATGACTTCTTCAACGTCATTCCGCGCGCCGCCTACCGGGGAACCTGGTACAGCGACACGCCCGGCGGTGGGGCTGATGTTCGCCATATCCTTGAGCTGGGTACATGGACCTCTTTCAAGGCCTATAAAACACTCACCGAAAAAAGTGGATATTATGGCGACGGCCTCCGTCATATCGTTGAGCCCTACGCGGATTATAATTATCGCTACAGCAGCATTGGAACCAATGCGCTGTATCAGTTCGATGGAATTGATGCGCTGGACGCTGAAAACCGGATTCGCTTCGGGGTGCGCAATATTCTGCAAACCAAGAGTGGGATCAATCACATGAGCAACGTGCTGGATGCCGATGTGTTCACCAGCTATCGCTTTGATCCCGCCGCTGGCGAAACACGTGTCGGCCCCCTTGAGGCCGATGTTGAACTGCGTCTGACGGATCGCATCAGCGTCCTCACGGATCTGGAGTACGACTGGTATCAGGGCGGGTTTAACGACTTCAATGCACGTGCGAAATACACGACCGACGATTTGAGCGAATACGCCTTCTCCTATCGCTACCTCGATGGGGAACGTTCGCTCTTCACGCCGTCCTTCCGTCTCTTCCCGAATGACGATTGGTCTTACTCGTTCTACGCTCAATATGACGCGTCGCTCGGCGAGTGGCGTGAGCGCAAGCTCCTCGTCAATCATAAGTTTGACTGTCTCGGCATGGGACTCGGTCTGAAGGTCGATGAAGATGATGTGCCGATGCTGTGGGTGCAGTTCTGGCTGACCGCCTTCCCGGGCTCCACGCCAACGATCGGTCGTTAAAGACCGCCGTTTCCAATCCTTGGAAGAAATATTTTCAAGGATTGGAAAAATAGATGGAATGTTTCCAGCCTTTGGAAAAAAGAAAAAGCCGATGCGTATGCATCGGCTTTTTCTTTAAATTGGCTCCTGCGGTAGGACTCGCCCTGTCATTCGACAGGGCGCCCCGTCGGATGACGGGGCGAACCATTTGTTTTAAGAACGTCCCGTATCTGTTGCTGAAGAAGACGTTTTCCCTCGGTGGTTTTTAAAAACTTTTCTCTGCGCCGAGCATCACTTTCCAGCGTATAGGCTTCGTAGTGGATCAATTCTAAAGGATGCCGGTGCTTTGTAGATTTTACCTTGCCAGCGCGGTGTTCGGTTATCCCGCAGTTGACCCCGTGCGAGCAGTCGTTCCTCCTGAGTCTTTGATCTTTTCATAATTCCTGAGTTCATCATGCCCACAATAATAAACAAATCGCTGGGACGCCGGATGTCCTACCAGTACTCGTATGCTGTCCTCATGAATTTAAATAGAGAACAGTTTTTGAGGGCGGTGGAGCAGGGTAGGGCTTTGCTGAAGGAGTTGAGGACGGATTATCCTGAACTGAAGCTCAAGCCGGTCTTTTCTCGGTTCGGCCCGAGGTCGGGGCAGTGTGACCTCACGACGGATTTGAAGGAAATGCTCAAAGCGTTTCCCGAAATGCTGGTTGCATCAGGAGACACAAAGCGACTGCGGGAATTGCCCGGGATAATCAAGGCCGCTCGGCGTGAGAAGAGAAAGAAAGGGCTCCTGGCCCAGCTCCAGAGCGAGCGGTCTGCCGTGACCCAAAGGCTGATCAATCCGGGGCTGAAGCTCTACTGCGGTGATGTGATGATCGAATACCGCGCCGGCATTTTAAATTACGAATCGCTTCGCTGCCTTCAGCAGGATCTCCGCCTGCCGCCAGAGCTGAATGAGGTCGGTAGCATTCGAGTCGTCGTGGGGTCACTGGAGTTGCTGGACTTTATTGCGAATGAAGATGGGTAGCGCAGTGCGAAAAAGATAAACTGCTCGGAATGACGGAGAGGAAATGATCCATGACAACTGAAGAAGCAAAGCTGCCTGCTGAGGACATTGTGCACTCGTTGGCGGAGGTCGCTCATAAAATTAAAAAAGTGGAACATGCACGAGATGTGCATTTGCAGGCGACTCATGGGCGGTTCAATTTGTTTACAACATTGCTTGGGGCGCATGACGAGGTTCGTTTGCATACCCGCTATCTCACCCATCTGCTTGATCCGAAAGGATCACACGATTGCGGGCCGCTGTTCCTTGATCATTTCTTGAATACCGTGATGCAGACGGCGGTAAGGGTTGGGGAAAATCCGGATGCAATAAAGTTTTCTGATTTAAAGGCATCAGGTTGTCGCCGTGTGACTAATGAGCATTACACCGGTGGGTTGGGAAACATCGACATCTATCTGGAGTTTGATAATGCCGTTCTTGTGATCGAAAACAAAATATGGGCCGGTGATCAGCGAGGGCAACTCTGGCGATATGCAGAATACGCTAAAAAGCAGAAGAAATCCGTTTACTTGTTTTATCTGACTCTAAAGGGACATCCAGCGTCCAAAGAGAGTCTGGCAAATCCGGACGATGACCAAGACTTTTTGGATGAAGGAGCTGTTGCTCTGATTTCGTATGACGATCATCTCCTCAAGTGGTTAGAAAAATGTCTCAAGGAAACCTACTCATTCATAAATATAAATCAGGCGTTACAACAGTATGAAACGGTAGTTAATCAGTTGCTGGGGAACACTTTGAAAAGGAGCGATATGAAAGAAATAAAAGAAGAAATAGAAAAGAATCCTGAGATTGTTCGAAATTCTAAACAAATACATCAGGCGCTTCAGGCGGTTGAAGACGATTGTGTGAAGGTGTTTTTTGAAGATCTGACCCGTGAGCTAAAGGCGAAGGGTGAAGGGTTTCTTCTAGAGCGAAAATGGGGGGACACCAGTGATCCAGCGCACACAGGTCGAGGAAATGTGGGGTGGAGTTTAACGGACGATGTAATCGTTGAGTATCGCCCCAAACATAAGCATCTATTTGTCGGGGCTTTTTTGCACTATAAGAACAAATCTCCCGATGTGTCTTCAATTATTCAGGACATCGCTAAAGCTGAAGTCGCTAACGTTAAGGGGGATATTCAGCTGGGGGCTGATGCTCCTGGGGATGTTTATGCTTGGGGCTTGGTTCAGTGGTTGTTGTACGGAGAGGAGGAGTGTTTTAAGAGCGATGATTTTGTGTTCCGCATGTTGGACTCCGCAAAGCGCAAAAAAAAAGTAGAAGAGTGCGTAAAGAAAATTTGTGACTTCGTGAAAATCGTTGAGGGCGAGCGCGGAATTGAGGGTAATGAAAATATAAAAGGAGATGTAGAATGAAAACATGCTATTCGGAGTTGGAAGAGAAGGTTAAAGGCTTGATCAGAGAGAGTTTTACAAAACGAATCGCGCCGCGTGGGCAGATTGACTTTGATTTGACAAACGAGAACTTAATTGAGCGCTGGCTGACTGATGTCATGGCAATAGGATTTAACAATGACGATCTTGATCTCGCGGCAAAGGATATTTACGAGATCCAAAAGCCGAGGGAGCAGGCTCTGAAAATGCCTATTATTTTGGAGAATATTCGTGATCGAGTTTATCGTAGTGCAGATCGATTTGGATCCGAGGTCGAAGCTTTCAAACGATATATCGAATTACGAGAAACCGAGCCTGAAGAGGTGGTTTTATTTAAAGTTCGGGAAGAATTGTCTGACATTGAAGAAGGCGAATTCGATGTAGTTTAAGATGAAATGAACATGAGCGGGGAAGGTTCGTTGGGGCGCCGAGGTTTTAGAAATGAAATGGTCTCTTTCTAAATCAAAATACTGCACTGGTTTGCAGTGCTCGAAGTTGCTGTGGGTTCACTACAACGACAAAGAGCGCTTGCCGCCTTTTGATTCATCAGTGCAGGCCCGGTTTGATCAGGGGCATGTGATTGGTGAGTTGGCAAAATCGCTTTATCCCGGCGGTGTGGAGATTGTCTATCGCTCCGGGGCATTTCGGGAGATGGTGGAAGAGACGGCGAAAGCTTTGCTGTTAAGAAAGCCCATCTTTGAGGCGACATTTTCAAATGACGGCGCTTATGCGCAGGCGGATGTCTTGAACCCTGTTGAAAATGATGCATGGGACATCATTGAGGTCAAAAGCGCAACCCGCGTAAAGCCGGTGAATTTGGATGATGTTGCTTTCCAGAAAAACTGCTATGAATCCGCTGGGTTGAAGATCAGACGCTGCTTTGTGATGCATATTAACAATGCGTATGTCCGGCAGGGTGAAATCGCTGCGAAGCAGCTTTTCACAAAAACCGATGTAACAGATGAGATTGCTAAACGCCAACCGCTAGTGCGCGGTAACATGGAGTGCATGGTTTCGGTCATCGGCGAACTGGAGTGCCCGGATGTGAAGGTCGGCCCGCACTGTTCGGCCCCCTATGCGTGCCCGCTGCAAGGCGAATGCTGGGCATTTATGCCGGAAGACAACGTAACAACGCTTTACAGGGTCGGGGCGGCGAAGACGCAGCCGTTAATTGAAAAGGGCATTTATGCCATTGGTGACCTGCCGGCTGATTTCCCTCTGGGCGACAGGGCGGAAATTCAGCGATCTTGTGTATTGGCCCAGAAGCCACACGTCGATAAAGAGGCCATACGTTTGTTTTTATCCGGGCTGAACTTTCCGCAGTACCACCTCGATTTTGAAACGTTTCAATCTGTGATTCCGCAGTACGAGAACACTCGCCCGTATCAACAGATCCCGTTCCAGTTTTCACTACACATCTGGAAGTCATTTGACTCCGAGCCCGAACACATCGAGTTTCTGGCTGACGGAAAGGCTGATCCCCGGCTCGAAATGTTAGCGGAGCTGAAGCGTCACATTGGGCCGGAAGGGGATGTGGTCGCCTATAATGCGGGGTTCGAAAAAGGGTGCTTAAGGCGTTCCGCCGAAGCCTTTCCCGAATACCAGTCGTTTGTGTCTGCGCTGTTGCCCCGCTTTGTAGACCTGCTCCAGCCATTCCGTGCCTTTCATTACTATCATCCCAGTCAGCGGGGCAGTGCATCCATTAAAAAAGTCCTGCCCGCACTGGTGCCGGAGTTTTCATATGCCGATATGGAGATCGGCGATGGCATGACCGCCAGTAATGAATATGCTCGCGTGACATTTGGGCAAGTAACGCAAGAGGACCGGGAGCAGGTTCGTGAAGGTCTGTTGAAATACTGCCACCTCGACACCCTCGCCATGATCAAAATAATTCAGGCTCTCCGTGCGCTGATCTCCTAACCCTGAGTGTTTTCAAGGTTTGGAAAAACTGACCTCTGATCCCTGATATCTGATTTCTGCACCACTCAGACCCTCTGTGTCTGACCATCTCTGTCATTCTGAAAGAAAAATTAGGAGAAGAGAGATGAGATACCAAAGAACCAGAGCCCGCCGTTCCGGAAAACAGAGCTTCCCCATACGCACAGGAGGCAACCTTCCCGTCGAGGCTCTTTTGTTTCGGTACACCAGCAACCTGTTGCCGCAAGCCCCTCTCCACAGTGAGTTTCTGGATATGGTATTCGATTTGCTTGGGCCGTATGAGTCTGCCCGGGCAGCGGCGAATGCGCTCGCGCCATATGTGTCCCAAAAAGAGGGCGAGAAGCTTCGGTCGGAACGGGATGCTGACGATCTGGTTTGTAATGCAATCGTACTGCTCGATAAATCAGGATCGCGCTCCGCAGAAAAGGCATTGCGGATCGAGTTGGCGAAGGCGCTCACACAACGGGGCGCGCGGGCAAAGGAAA
>Ga0307990_1002650_pt1 | contig 14193 bp, 11 predicted proteins | sample EllFjometagen129_FD_203168 | JGI IMG/M metagenome (GOLD analysis project Ga0307990, IMG submission 203168) | Marine microbial communities from Ellis Fjord, Antarctic Ocean - #129 | ecosystem: Environmental > Aquatic > Marine > Unclassified | place: Southern Ocean | collected 2014-10-08
ACGCATAGTCCGGATAGGGATATATCTGGCCTCGGAAGGAGGACAACTGCTTCTCTTTTCTTCCGCGTGTCTCCGTAAACACGCCGGGGGCCAGGTCCAATGCCTCGCTGAGTGTCCCTGCATTCAGCAGGCGGATCGTTTCCTCGTTTACAGTGGACGTTGCGATATCGAGCGAGGCAGACTCAACAGTCGGTGTAGCCAAAAGGTTACGGCTTTCGCTCGTAGCAACCACGAGGATTTCCCCCAGATACGCGATAGGTTTATTTGTGGTGGACGCGGGGTGCGAGCTTGCACCTTTTGCCTCCTCACCATTGGCGACAACCACACCCATCAGAAACACGAATACAACTACTATACAAATTCGATTTACTGACTTCATATGCCAATGCACCTTACAAAACCTATTGTGCTTTTTGTCATTTTTTGATCCCCCTTTTCTATTATACTGATACTTTTATTAGTCAATAAAACGAAGATCATTACTCGTCCATGATGTCAAATAACTGACAATTGTTGTCTCAGGTCGTAGTTCCAAATTCGGTTCCGCTGAAAAGTCTCAATTTGCGGTCGGGACGGAGCCCGACCCTCCAGAATATTCAAGTAGCGCTTGTTTTATGAGTTGCAGGTGAAAAGTGGTGGAGCGAAGGAGAATCGAACTCCCGACCCCCACGTTGCGAACGTGATGCTCTACCAATTGAGCTATCGCCCCACTTAATTCATTCAGAATGTATGTCTTTTAATTTAACCTATCTGAACTGATTAAATCAACTGTTAAATATAAATTTCTGCGTTCATATATATTATGCGTATAAATGCCCCTTTTCAATCTCATCAGCCACCAGTTCAGCCGCATTAGAAACAGCCAGCACCTTGATTGCCTGACGCATATGTGCCAGTGCTGAACGGTTACGCATCTTGTTTTTAAGATAGCGCATTAGCGAGCGTGGGGTCAACTCTGCTTGAATTGCCTCATCAACTCCACCTGCCAGCACCAGAGAACGTGCGTTAAAGTGCTGATGGTTGCGCATGGCAGATGGCAGCGGCACCAACAGCGCTGGCTTACCTAGAGCTGAGAGTTCGAAGCAGGTTGAAGCACCAGCTCTGGCAATCACAAAATCAGCCGAGGTGTAGGCCCGCCCCATCTCAGATAAAAAAGCACTCACCATTGAGGGAATACCCTCTTTTTTATAGAGATCTTTTATTGATTCTTCATCAGCATTACCGGTCTGATGAATAACATAAAACTTTTTGTCAGAGTCTTTTTTAAGAAGCACAAGTGCCCTCGAAACAATCTTATTCAGATTACGGGCACCCTGACTGCCGCCGGTGATAAAGATCACAAAACTTCCTTTAGGAATATCATTAAAGCGGGGCTGCCCGGCCAGGTCAGATCTGACCGGCAAGCCGGTACAGCAGATCTCGCGATCCTGCAACCATTCAGCGGTCTCCATGAAGCTGGTTGCGGTTCGCACCGCAAACCGTGAAAGGAAATCGACCGACTTTCCGGGAACAGAGTTTGCTTCATGCAAAAAAACAGGGATCTGACATAAGCACGCCGCTAGGACCGGCGGCAGACTGGAGTAACTACCCATGGCCAGCAGCGCATCGGGCTTGAGCCGGTTGAAACCTTTAATACAACGAAAAAAAGCACGAATCATATAAGGGATGCTGCGTATTGAAAGCTGTCTTGCCCCGGTCGACATCACTTCTCCATTCCAACCTTTGGTGGCAATCACCTCAATATCCCTGCCGGCAAGCCAGACCATAACACGATGTCCGCGTTTTTGCAGAACCTTTGCAACAGCCAGACCAGGGAAAATATGTCCCCCGGTTCCACCACAAGCTACAATAAAGCATTTTTTATCCTCTGCCATTCTTTCTCCTAAAACGTTTTAGCATAACTTCAGTTAGTTGGGAAAGCTCATTTCTGCAGATAACAGAAAGAATTGCACCATAAATTACTGCACCAACAGCCACTGCAGTAAGTACCGCAATAATCTGAACTGCCTTCCCCCAATCAATATAATCAGGCAACGTAACAAAAATATATGAATAAATTTTCCAGGCGACCACGGCCATTACCAATGCGGCAACCAATGATTTCAGGAAGATCATACCAATGCGTTTTTCAGAGATAGCTCCAATTCGTTTTCTCAAAATAAGATAGAGGATTGTAACACTGACTGCACTGTTCACTACTGTTGAGAGAGCGATGCCGGCATGCTTCCAACCATCAGGAAAGAATATTATGCAGCTTATGTTAAGTGTAAGATTCAGAACAAGCCCAGCCAAGGAGACAAAAAGAGGAGTTTTCATATCCTGCATGCCGTAAAAGGCGGGCGTAAGTGCCTTATTATAGCTGAAAAACAGAAGACCGGGGGCATATAAGAAAAGTGCGCGCGAGCTCAATACAACTGACTCGGCATCAAAGGCGCCCCCCTTTGTGCTGTAGATCATATTAATTACCGGCAGTGCCAGCGCTACAAGTCCCAATGCGCATGGCATCATTAGAAGGGTCATGTTGGCAAGCGAATCTTCGAGATCATCGTTAATTCGGCTGTACTCTCCGGCAGCCGCATGTTTTGAAAAAGCTGGCAGCAGAACTGTCATAAAGGCTGTCCCGAATATACCCAGCGGAAGATATACCAGCCGTTCCGCATATCCCAGGGCAGCCGGTGCATAGGGAGCAACCCAGAAGGCTAGAATTTTATCAAGACACATATTAACCTGCAGAACACCCATGGCAAGTGCTGCAGGTCCCATTAATTTAACAATCCTGATGATTGCCTTGTCGGAAAGAATCCCGGAAAATTGAGGTTTAAAGCGGAACCCCTCACGTCGCAGGAGCGGTAGCTGAATCAGAATTTGCAACAAACCGGCAACCAAAATAACCGCGCAAAGCAACAAGATCTGATCGCGACTGACACCTGTTACATGATTGCATATAACAGCAATCGATATAATCCATACAAAATTTAGAACAAAGGGGGCAAAAGCAGGAATTGCAAAGCGTCCAACAGAGTTCAGCATACCGGCAACCAGTGCCGCAGTGCAAATTAAAACAGAGTAGGGCAGTAAGATCCTGATCATCGGCAGAGGAAGCAGCCATCTGCTCTCAGGTGATAAATATAGAGGCAGAATATATGTAACAGCAATACCAGCGGCTGTTGCTATAGAGAGAACCGTAATCAACAATCCAATAACCCGCATTGCCAGCTGATTGGCCCTTTCAGGACCATCCTTATGCAATGACTCATTGAAGACAGGAACAAAGGCACCTGCCAGAGCACCCTCGCCAAACAGGCGTCTGAAGAGATTGGGAACGACAAAGGCAATATCAAAGGCAGACTTCAATGCAGTTGTGCCAAAGAAGTGAGCCATTACCACCTCACGCACCAGCCCGCCAAGCCGGCTGATTCCGGTCATAAAACTGACAATTGAAGCCGATTTTAATATCCGCCTTTTATGAGCCCCCTCGCTGGGCCTGTCAGCACCTACACCTGTTAGCTTCTCAGAAATCTCGCTCTCCCTCATTAGCCATCCATTTTATGTAGAATGCGATCTATTGCATCAATAAAATTATTGGCTCCCGCCATTATCTCAATATCAACTCGAACATAGAATACAGGGACTGCGGTTCTAGTTAACTTCGGGAAACGTACCGCATCCTTCTCCGTTGTTATCAGAGCTTCCGCTCCCAGTTTATGAGCCTTGTTGATGGCATCAATAATTTCCTGTGCCTGATAGCGATGATGGTCCACATAGCACTCTAAGCTGATCAAAGCCGCTCCCATTGTGCGCAAAGATGACTCAAAACTTTGAGGAACTGCAATACCTGAGAGAGATGCAACCCGCTTACCCTTAAGCCATTCCAGCGACACCTCTTCGTCCGTATAAACATTTTTCATATAACGCGGTTTATGGTTGCATTCAATCAGATCTGCTTTGGGATTTAGCTTACGTATCTCATTACGCAGATTTTCCGAGTTGCCATCGGACTTCGTAATAAAGATGAAATCTCCCCGTTTGAGGTTTTTAATCGGCTCTCTCAAAACTCCACGCGGTAACATATTGCCATTGCCAAAGGGGTTGGTTTTGTCGACAAGCACAACATCCACATGATGCTTGAGTTTTTGATACTGCAGGCCGTCATCCAAAATCAGAATATCACTTTTAAACCGCTTAATTGCATATTTACCGCTCTTGACACGATCTTTATCAACCAGCACCACGACACCCGGAAGGTTACTGGCAAGCATATAGGGTTCATCACCACCCATTTCGCTGTCGAGCATAACCTCATAACCATCACTGACAACACGCGGAGGAAGATATTTCTCCTCAAACTTCTTATACCAGGGCAGCTCTTTTTTACGGTAGCCACGACTCAATATTGCAACTCGGCGTCCCTGGCTATGCAGCTCCTTGGCAAATTTTTCAACTACCGGGGTTTTACCAGTTCCTCCGGCCGTAATGTTACCAACGCTGATTACCTGACACCCCAGAGGAAAACTCCTTAAAATACGCTCTCTATAAAGAAAAAGGCGGAGCGCGACTACCTGCTTGAAAATCAGAGAAACTCCTTTCAGGAAACCCAGCAGAATGCGCACCGGTAACGGCTGATTAAGATCGGCACCGGGTTGCTGAATAATTCGCACCAGATAACGCTCAAGCCTCTCGACTCCTCTGACTTTTGATTTAGGCATATCAATAAATAATGAAAGTTGATTATTAACAATTGAGTTTAAGATATTGCTGTATTAGAGCTGAAAACACAAGCGTATAATGGTTTTTCACTCATTGTTTTTTTTGGATGCTATTTAATCCAGTATGTTATAAAATGTAAGCATTTTATGATACCACATCTTTACATACATATTCCTTTTTGCGCAGATAAGTGCCACTATTGCGGGTTTTACTCAGAAACATCGCTCTCTGAGAGCGAAATCAGCCATTATCACGCTTTGATCGCTAAGGAGTTCAAGATGCGGGCCAGCCGGTCAAGCGCTTTATTGAATATAATGCCCAGAACAATCTATATGGGAGGGGGCACCCCCTCTCTGCTTGGTGCAGATGGCTTTAAACGGCTTGCCTCTGACTTGAAAGATCACATCAACATGGATCAGCTTAGCGAGTGGAGTGTTGAAATCAATCCGGCATCCGCCACGCCCGCACTTTTTGAAGTAATGCTTGAACAGGGTGTAACCCGAATCACCTTTGGGGTCCAGAGCTTCAATGAACCTACCCTACGCCTGATCAACAGAACACACTCTGCTAAAAAAACGCTTGCAGTCATTGAATCTGCAAAGGCTGCAGGCTTCGATAATATTGGCGTCGATTTAATAGCCGGACTTCCTGGTATAACCACAGCGCTATGGGAACAGGATCTGCAGCAGACTCTGGAAGTTGGCCCCCGCCATATATCAGTTTATAACCTGACCTTGGAACCCAAAACCAGATTGGCGCAGATGGTTGATGCCGGATTAAGCATTCCCGATGAAAATACACAGCTTGACCATCTCAGAGAGGCGGAGTTCCTGCTTGCCAAACATGGATTTCAACGTTATGAAATATCCAACTATGCTCTACACGGTTTTGAATGCCAGCATAATATCGGGATATGGAAAGGTAACAGCTATCTTGGACTAGGGCCCGCCGCTGCCTCACGAATCGGCAGGGAACGTATTGAAAACCAGCCAGACTACTTCAACTACAAAAAGCACCTCCAAAACAACGAAATGCCGCCACAGAACAGAGAGACTCTCTCCAGTCAGGATGATGCCCTCGAAAGGGCTGTTTTTGCTTTGCGACTGCATGAAGGCATTAACCCCGCCGAACTGGCGCTTAAGTTCCCGCCGCTGGCAGCAAGAGTTGATGAATGGAACGAAACACTTTACAAACTCTGCCGCGCCGGGATTGTGGAAGAAACTGAATCGGGAATGCGCTTAAATGAGAGGGGAAGAGATGTTTGCGACAGCGTTATACGCGAAATGATATAGACATTAACAAAACTCACGCATTGACATCTTTTGCAGATAAATCCATTATACACACACACATAAATGAGGGACGTTCCTCAGTTTTATTACAATTTTAACAGGAGATACTATTATGGCTCGCGTTTATAATTTTAGTGCTGGACCAGCAGTCCTTCCTCTGGAAGCACTTCAGGAAGCTCAAGCTGATCTGGTTGACTATAAAGGTTCAGGAATGTCAGTTATGGAAATGTCACACCGTGGCAAAGAGTACGATGCCATTCATAACGAGGCGATCGCCAATTCAAAGGAGCTTCTCGGTCTGAACGATGACTATGCTCTGCTCTTTCTACAAGGTGGCGCAAGCATGCAGTTTGCCATGATTCCATTGAACTTTCTGGGCGAAAACCAGACAGCCGATTATATCAACGCCGGATCATGGGGAGCCAAGGCAATTAAAGAGGGACGCCTGGTAGGCAATGTCAATGTTGCTGCTGACTGCCAGAAAGATATCCCAACCCGTATGCCTGATCTGGATGAATACCGCTGGACTGATGGTGCGGCTTATGCTCACATCACAACCAATGAGACAATCTCCGGTGCTCAGATGAAAATCATACCCCCGATTAATGCTCCTGTAATTGCCGATATGTCATCCGATATTCTTTCGCGCCCTCTTGATTATACACAATTTGACATGTTCTACGCCGGTGCTCAAAAAAACCTAGGCCCCTCCGGCCTGGCATTAATCGCAATCAAAAAAGAGCTTGCCACCTCAGGAAATGTAGGCCTGCCTTCAATGCTTAAGTACCAATCTCATATTGATGCCAACTCTCTTTTTAACACCCCCCCCTGTTTCGGCATCTATATGCTATGCCTGACAACCAGATATCTTAAAGCAAAGGGGATGGAATCTGTCATCGCTGAAAATAAAGATAAAGCGGCCATGATCTACAATACACTCGATGCATCCGAATTTTACCGTGGAACCGTCAGAGTTGAGAATAGATCAGATATGAATATAACCTTCCGCCTGCCTTCAGCTGACCTTGAAGAGCTGTTCATAAGCCAGGCGAGCGATGCAGGCATGAAACAGCTTAAGGGCCACCGTTCAGTTGGGGGCATTCGTGCCTCGATCTACAATGCATTCCCCAAAGCGGGTGTCGAATGCCTGGTTGAATTCATGAAGGACTTTGAACGGCGTAACGGCTGAACCTGACGAGCAGTAATCACTTTTGAAGACGAAGGTGATTACTGATCTGTCCACTCTTTAACATACCTCTGCCATGCTGCCTTACATTTGCTCTCGTCTCCGATTACCTCCCATAATCGTGCGCGATGAAAGGCCGTTCCGGCAAGCGGCAGCCTGCGATTTCTGGCGCTGCGGTTGACAAGTAACGGATCACTTTCAGGCGGGCAGATACGTTGAACATCTTCAACCAGAGAAGCCAGCCGCGGCCCAACAAACCAAGGTAGTTTACCATCTGTACCACTACGATAGGTGCGCGGTGCCATATATTCAATCAGGGGTTTGTCATCTGTGTTGACAGGATATTGAGCAAAAAGTTCTTTGGCCTTGCTCAAATTACCGCAGTAAAAGAACATTACAGTCTGACTGTTGAAAGGTAGCGATAGATGCTGCAGATCACGATAATCTTTCCCCTCAACGACACTCAGTTTATCAGTGCTGCTGTCAATAGAAGATGCGGGCAGTGGTGATCCATCCGGATGCCCAACCAGAGCAACAACCTCTTCGCCGGGCTGGAAGCTGTTGCGCCAGAGAGAAACCTGATCGAATACCTCCAGCATGGTTCTGGAAATAATTGAAAATTCGTTTTCGGTTACCTGATAGAGAGGTAACCATTGCACAAACAGCCCGCCCGGATTTAACCTTTCTTTAACAGCTTGGAAATGCTCTTTGGTGTAAAGACTGCCCGCGCCGGAACGGAATGGAACAAAAAGATCGGCATTGATCATATCAAAGCGCTCTTTAGATGCCATCAGATAATGACGGCCATCCTCAGCCATTACCGTTGCGCGCGGATCTGAAAAAAGCCCCCCGGTGCAGTCAAAACCATCAATGTCGGTCATATATTTTCTGGCGGCAGTAATGACCTCCGGCACCAGCTCACAGGCAACCACCCGCTTTATATTTACAAATTGCGGATCAAGCGCACTTCCGGCCGTAATTCCGGTTCCCATACCCAGAAAAAAAACGCTCTCGCTAAGAGGCTTGATCATCAGCGGAATATCAGCTTGGAATTTCTGCTGCATAAAGGCCCCTGTTGAGCCCAATCCATAGTGCGAGTTAATCTTGATTGACAGACCATACTTATCGCGGGCAACCGCCACGGTGCAGTCACTGCCCTCCCATGTCTCCAGAATCTCCTCACGCTGATGCATTGTGTCAATGCTGTTGATTGGCAGTTGAGCTGGATTTAAAGCTGTAAACTGCAGTACAAGAAAAAGTCCAGCAACCACTTTAAGCACAATGCTTTTGATATCCCAGACCAACGGCAGAATCAAAGCTGTCACCAGATAAAGCACGGCCATCAGCTGCATGGTGCGCCACATTCCCAGAAACTCAAGAAAGATAAAACCGCAGGCCAACGAACCCAAGATAGCCCCGGCTGTATTAATCGCTGCCAGACGCCCCAGACTCCTTCCAGGCGAGAGAGCATAGTGCTCCTCTATCTTCATTAAAAAAGGAAAGACGGTTCCAAGCACCAATGCGGGAGGACCGATTGTCAGAAATCCATTCTTGAAAATTAAAAATATATAATCAAACCAGGAACCCCTGGAAACCAGTATCTGTAAGGAGTTGGTCAAATGCATGAAAACAAAGGGTGTCGCTGCAACCGCTATACCGCTGATTAAAATTATAAGAGAGAGCAGATAAAAGGGTGATAGCGTCAGACGGGCCAGCCGTGAGCTGATAAAGGCTCCAGCAGCCAGACATAGCAACACGATTACCAGTATTGCCGCAAAGGTGTAGACTGAGTTTTCCAGCACCTGGGCAAACATACGTGTCCAGATAACTTCAAGAGCCAGAACCCCGAAACCGGAGAGAAAGCAGACCAGAGTAGCAACCAGTCGGCTACCTGGAAGAACATGCCAAGTGCGACCAAAAAAGTAACGATTGGGACAAGTAGCCACCAGCCACCCACCTGAAGGCGGCTGGGGCTGCTCAGCAACCTTGCTCTCTACCGATTTGAAGGATCTCTCCTTTTTAAATTGTTTGCCTTTCCGGCCTTTCTGAATTGTAGCGCGCTTTTCTACCTTTTCTAAATAATCATCATTTTTAGGTAGCGGCTTGCGCGAAAGCATAAAGGCCGTTATAGCTACACCCCCGGTAACTAGCATGGCACCGATGCAGGTTGCCTTGAATCCAAGCCAGAGCGGCAGATAAAAACCGGCCAGGCCGGCACCCACAGCCGCTCCAAGAGTATTGACACAGTACAAAAGTGCCGATGTGCTGCCAAATGAAGACTGGCGCCGGATCAGATATTGGCCGATAACCGGAATCGTACCGCCCATACAGAAGGCAGGCGGAAATATCAGCAAAAGCGCTAAAGCAAACTTAATCATCAAAAGCAAAACCGCCGAATCAACACTCTGATATACCGAAGGATAGATACGATAGTAACAACCAAGGATGACAAAATATAGCAGAGCCGTAACAGCAATACCCCCCTCCAGCAAGGAATAAATGCGCAGAAAATTGCCAGACCGGGCACAACGCCTGCCCCAGAACCAGCTACCAACAGCTAAACCGGTAAAAAATGCAGCCAGCGTCGCCGAAGCCGCATGCGCCGTATTGCCAAAAAGAAGCCCCAGCTGTTTCATCCAGAGAACCTGATATATTAGACTCGCAAAACCGGAAAAAAACACCAAAACATATGTCATCATATTGAAATCTCATTTGAATGTAATAAATAGAATCGACAGTGTATCAAATTTGAATCAGCAAAAAAATCATTCATGTACATACAACATGCCTAAATAATGGATGACACCAGTTTTTCTATCATGCTCTTGAGCTGTCAACTAAGATAATCAATCTAGAAACGATATTTCAATCGAACGATCCTCGACGATTCTTCTTATTGAGTTCTTAATAATATTATTAGTATTTAGAACGATGATTTTTTGATTTTGCTTTTCGGCCAGCGGCAGTATAACTTCATCTCCGAAAGATGAACCCAATGAAACAACATCCGCGAAATCCAGGCTAACCGGTTGTGAATATTTATCCATTATTGAGATGGATGTCTTTTTACCATCTGCTCTATCGGTTAAAGTAGAACCAAACTGGATCATTTTAACAGTGTTCATAATTTCTCCAAATAGTTAATCAGAATATTGTTCATTTCTCTCTTTGTAACATGATCAAATTCTGCATCAATAAGAACCATGCTATACCTGGTTCCCGTTGCTTTAGTTCCTGCAGTCTTTACATTGATTGAATCAGCGTTATTGTTAAAATCAAAAAAAATGCCCATTCCATTGGACTCCGCACGGACCCATGCACCATTACCTTTAGCAATGGCTAAAAGGTCATTAAGCCCCTTGCCTCTGTCGTAAATATCTTCCCATGAAGACACATTAGACTTAAACGCGCTAATGAATGCTTTGAAATCATCTAAGTTTTTATAACGATCATTAGTTTTCAGCGTAAAAGGAATACCAAGCCCAATATCACCAATAGTAAGGATCAAAAATTTCCGTGGTCCAACAAGACTCGAAAGCATAAAGTAACATGGCACATTTGCATGAGTTGTTGCATTATCAGCCAGCTCTCCCAACGTCCACCCCAGCGAAGAACAAATATCTTCTGAGTAGCCTTGCACTCTTAAGCTGGCGTATATCCCGTCAAGTATACTTTTCTCGCGCCCTTTGTAACCAATCAGATGCAGTGGTAAAATAATCTCAGGATTGCCCGATGGGACATCCCGTAATATTTCAGCATTATAATGCAAGTATTCACCATTTACTCTTTTAAGTTCCTGGAAAAAATTGATGCCCTGCAAATAGAAACAGGCAGAACTTTTTTCTGTCAGCAAATACACATGTTGTCTTGCAGAAATTCGGCTTTTTAAGCAACACATCAGACAAATAGAGCCAAATGCATCAATTGAGCGGATCAACCTCAAATCAAACACACCAGGAGCAACTTCCAGTTCCTCTACAGCAACATCATTCAACACTGCAAGGTCTAGTTCAGGCATTACGCCCACCATTGCAAAAGATAATTGCTCGAAAATATCCGTCTTCTTAAAGTACACTTTCCCTTTAAGAGTGATATTCTCAATGCCATACTTTTTTCTATATGAATCGAGAGTTGGCCTGCTTATATTGAGAAGATTGCACACTTCATTAATAGTAAAATATTGATCGTTCATAAAAGCCCTCTACGCCTGAAGGATCCCTGTCTTCATTTCTATCCGCCTACAACAAGAACAATACATATCATGGATCATCAAACTTTACAAGCCTTTACAATTCGTTTTATTAAATTCTTGTAATATATTGTTCTTTAAGAACTTACATATAAACTATAATAATCATAATCATTTACAACACTTTACAAACAAGCTGGCCGAGAGCACGTTGGACAAGAGTGACCACGGTGCGGAAATCGAGGCGTATTTCTTTTCAGCAAGTGTCATCGTCGGGTGATCGGCAAAGTCCGGATGCAAACTCGGGATCGCCACCGGTCCGTGAGGCAGTTGAGTCGGATGGTAGAGAAAGAAACGCTTATTTTTATGCTTACGTATATACTCGAGAATATCCTTTATGAACACCTCCTGGGAATACGCCTTGCCGCCGGAACCGACCGGTTCATCGCCTTTTTCGCTCATCTTACCGGCATTGGCGTGAGGGTTGCCTTCCAGTGGCTTTTTGTCTCCGTTGACCCAGACATACGGCGGATAAAATCCGTGGGCGCGTGCATGATCGTAATACCCTTCGTGAAAATCCCAGCCAAATCGTCTTACACGCTCGTTCCAGGTTAGAAAACCGCTGTCAAGTTTGCCGAACTGAGCGGTATGGCAGCCGGCCTTTTGGGCAACCTGGCCAAGAAAGACCTCTTGCTGGTGAATCGGACGGGCGGCGGCCTTAACTTCAACAAATTGCTTTTGGAACTCAGCCTCGGATATACTCCCCGAATCGCGTTTGATGATCAGGCCGGCCCTGCTGTAAGCCCACCCGTTAACGCGTCCATCATGCATGTAGCCAGCGAATACCTTGACGGGGCACAAAAGGTACCGCCGTAGTAATTCGTAAACCGCATGCCCTCGGCCGCGAGTCGATCTATATTTGGCGTGGTAACGACCTTCTGACCATAACAACCAAGCATGCCAATGCCCAGGTCGTCAGCGTAAATCAAGATGACGTTTGGGCGATCATCGATCGCCGCAAAAATCGAAGACGCCGGCAAAAGAACCGCAAAACAAAAAATTACACTAAAAGTACTTTTGAAATAATTCATTATCTTCCTTTAAAAGAATATACAATCTCTCCCCTTAACGCATCCCCGCAGCTGCCGTTGCCGAGCGGTGCGTTTCGATAGTCAATATTCCAGTATCTTTCTTCTCTTTTTTTCTGACCTATACTCCGGTTGAGGAGAATTCAAGGGGGCCGACCCTTTTAATTTCCCTCAGCGAATGAGTTGGAAAACTTTTTGAAACGGGGGCCCATAACATAACGCCATGACTTCGGCAGATGTTTCCGCAGCTCCTGACACCTGTCTTTGTGTTTAATATCGTTCGCCAGATTCACGAATTCAGCTGAATCCAGCTTCATGTCGTAAAGCTCTTCGCTGCCGTCAGCGTAGTGAATCAGCCGCCACCGACCCTTGCGAACTGCAAAATTACCCGGGCCGTGCGACATTAATGCTGCTTTGTCCCAAGTTGACGACGGCTTAGTCAACAATGACTTCAAGCTATTGCCATCCAGTTCCTGCTCGACCTCGAGTCCACACAGATCGACCAAAGTCGGAAAAATATCCTGAAGACTGACTGGTGCTTCAATTCTTTTGCCGTTGGCCTTTGCTCCCGGTAATTTGATAATGAAAGGCGTTTTTGTACCCCGTTCCCAGAGCGTCATCTTGCGCCAGTGGCTTTTTTCACCCAGATGCCATCCGTGATCGCCCCAGAGTACGACAATGGTGTTTTCCAAATAGGGGCTCTTCTTGAGAGCATCTAAGAGACGGCCACCTTGGCAAAGGAGCGGCATCATGGGCATTTGCATCCCACTCTGTTGCTGCTCAAACATCATCATAACCATCTCACCAAAGCCGTATTTCATCAGAATCCTTTTGGGAATTCGTACCCCTTTACTTTTTCCAACTTGCACAATTCTGGTTTCCATAATCAGCTCCTTTCAACATATTAAACAATAGCACACTGAAAAAAACCGAACAACCCATTTTTAAATGACACAAAAATACACAGTTTTCTAGTAACCGTTGGTGCTGAACGGTGAGGCGGGCAGGCCATCCTTGTTGTAGAGGTTGCTACCGGTCGGATACTGCGTGTAGCCGTAGCGCACCGTGATCGGCTCTTTGACATGCTTACTGGATACCAGCAGCGTATCAGCCGCCTGCCCTGAGCTTGCCGAAGGGTCGAGACATCCCTGGGCCCAATGCCACGTGCCGTCCTTGGCCTGGATCGATAGCCACGGCATCTTCGCGCCGGGGGTTGGCTTGGGTGGCACGCAGCTCGCTTTGGTTGCAATCAATTAGACACAAGAATGCCGTTAGTTTATATTTCACTCTCTATTTCCTGCGACGCAGCTGGAAATCCATCAAGTCTTCTTCAACCTGACGACGAAGTTTTTCGCCTTGGGTCGAAATTTTCATATCGGAATCAAATTTTACATCGTATGAGTATTCAAAGGTTGTTGCTTTAAATCCGGACGACGATTCAGGCAGCATCATATCCCACCTTAAAATACCCTTGGGCAATTCAAATTCACGGTATTCTTCATCTTTGGACAAAGCTTCTTTTCCCTTTTTGAGGGTAATTTTCAAGCCTTCATCTTTGGTCACGGGAATACGATCCAGCAAACGAATTTCAGCCGGAACCGACTTGTAGTTATCAAGAGTAAATTTATACACGTAGGTTTCTGTCCGGCTTCCCCAGGATTTGTTGCCGGTTTTGTCCAGTAGTTCGCGACTGCACTTTAATTGCGGGACAGAGCCAAAACCAAGATCCAG
>Ga0307990_1002651_pt1 | contig 14188 bp, 10 predicted proteins | sample EllFjometagen129_FD_203168 | JGI IMG/M metagenome (GOLD analysis project Ga0307990, IMG submission 203168) | Marine microbial communities from Ellis Fjord, Antarctic Ocean - #129 | ecosystem: Environmental > Aquatic > Marine > Unclassified | place: Southern Ocean | collected 2014-10-08
TGTTGAGAGAAAGCAACTAAAGCTAGCTTTGGAACAGTCGCAAACTCTCGACCTTTTGAGATGGAAAAGTAATATCAGCACTGTAGATCCCGATTTTATCGGGATTGTCCGGTTGGAAACCGGACCTGCTTTTACGAACAATATCTGTACTTTTTTAAACACTAGTGCCGTGTCTCATAAGTTTTGCTATCACTAACGACAACTCATATTATGCTACGTTATATGGTTTTCTTTGGCAATAACAATTGGTAAAATTAGTCCAGATGAGCCAATAGCTACAAGATAAAGTCGTATCGGTGCATCTATAATGCTTGCAACATGAGGAGAATATAGGATAAATTTGTCCATGGGAATATCTTTGGAGTTGGTGATATGAAGGGTAACAAAAAAAAATCTTTTTCTATTGGTGTTGATTACGGCACGAACAGTGTGCGGGCCGTTGTTGTCGACGTGAGTAATGGACGGGAGATTGGACAGGATGTGTTCAATTATCCAAGTGGAAAGAATGGAATACTTCTGGACCGGCGTGATCCGAATCTGGCTCGCCAGAATCCAGCGGATTATATCAAGGGTTTCCTTGTTTCTGTAACCAATGCCGTAAAACAGTCACGGAAGGTGAAGGGCTTTGATCCTTCGTCGGTTATTGGAATAGGAATTGATACGACTGGATCTACACCGATACCTGTTGACAGAGACGGGAAGGCATTAGCGTTAATCCCCGGTTTTAAAAAGAACCTTGCCGCACATGCCTGGCTTTGGAAGGATCATACGTCTTATGCTGAAGCGGCTGAAATTACAGAGATAGCGAAGAAAAGCGGTGTTCCTTATCTGGCAAAGTGCGGTGGAACGTATAGCTCCGAATGGTTCTGGTCAAAGATTCTGCATTGTCAACGGGTCGCTCCAGAGGTGTTTGATGCTGCCTATTCATGGGTTGAGCTTTGCGATTTTATTCCTGCCTACATCACGGGAAATAGTGATCCCGAGAAAATGGCACGAAGCATTTGCGCTGCCGGGCACAAGGCGATGTATAATGATGAATGGGGAGGGTTGCCCTCAAAATCATTTCTTAAGAAGTTATCAACTGATCTGGCTAAACTCCGGAATCGTCTTTACAAGAAGGCTGTTCCATCAGATCAAACAGCAGGTTTTCTTAGTGGCAGTATTGCAAAAAAGGTGGGCCTTCCTGCAGGTATTCCTGTAGCAGTAGGTGCTTTTGATGCGCATCTGGGGGCTGTGGGTGCGGGCATAAAAGAGGGAACGCTGGTTAAGATTATCGGCACATCAACATGCGACATGATGGTTGTGCCTGAAGCAAACAAACTGAAAGATATTCCGGGTGTATGCGGGATTGTGCCTGGTTCAATAATATCAGGCATGCAGGGGCTGGAAGCCGGGCAGTCAGCAGTAGGTGATATTTTCAACTGGTTCGTTTCCAACTTGTGTCCGCCAGAGTTCAATCAGGGTGACACACATGGCAAGCTGACCAAGGAAGCCGCAAAGCTTAAGCCCGGCGAAAGCGGTCTGATGGCTTTGGATTGGAATAACGGCAACCGCACGATTCTTGTTGATCCTCTTCTGTCGGGTATGTTGGTGGGTCAGACACTGCATACAACCGCGCCGGAAATATATCGCGCGCTTATTGAAGCCACGGCGTTTGGCGCACTGACAATCATAAACCGGTTCGAGGAGTATGGTGTCAGAGTCAGGGAAGTTGTAAATTGCGGTGGCATTGCCGAGAAGAATCCGTTTGTTATGCAGACCTACGCCGACATATGTAACAGGCCCATGCGAATCAGCCGCTCAGCCCAGACCTGTGCGCTGGGCTCCGCTATCATGGCGGCCGTTGTCGGTGGTGCATATAAGACAACAAAAGCTGCTCAAAAGAAAATGACGGGCACAAAACCCAGGGTTTTTAAGCCAGTCAAGAAAAACGCGGCAATTTACGCGGAACTTTACCAGGTATATCAGAGCTTGCACGATGCGTTTGGCACGACTAAGGTCAAGAGCGGCATCAATAGAGTCATGAAAGATCTAATGGCGATTAGAGCCATGGTACGTTTTTAAGGGAAATCAGGAATTATGTTAGAAGAACTGAAAAAATTACCAGGTGATTATGAATCGCCTCATGGAGAACGGGCAGGAGCCGGATATTACCAGGGGAACACTTGAAGGACAGCTCAAGCCTGGCCCGATGACTATGTTCCGAATTCAGTCAACATCTGATGGTGAGTTGAAAAGCTATGTGGCCGAGGGTGAAATGCTGGATATTGATCCATGTACGTTCGGTAGTACCGGAGTTGTGGCTATTCCCGGGTTTGCTCGTCTTTATCGTCAGGTTCTAACAGGGAAGCATTTTCCTCATCATGGAGCATTTGGCTTCCGGAAAGCGGACAAGATATTGTGTGATGCACTTAAACTTCTCGGCATAGAAGAGATCAGTATACCGCTTCCTAAGACAACTCTGTATGACGGCGAGAATAATTTTGACAATGTGAGGCAGATTGAACTGGAAATGAGGACGTAGCAGTCTATAGGAGATGATGTGGAATGTTAGTTAGCCTCACATATTTTCTGGTAATCAGAATTCGATTACTGGTAATATATCTACATTGAAATGTAAATTTTTTGGCTATTATAAAAAAAGGGAGATTTCTATTATGACAAAGAGCGAAGTAATTCAAAGTGCGTTTGATCAGGGGCAGGGGATTGTGCGGCTGGCACCAAACTGGGTGCCGCGTTCATTTTGTGTTCCAGGAAGACGCATCAAGCTGCATCCGGATGACTACTATGCCTTGGGCGGTGAGTGTGGCGGTATCGATGAACGTTGGTTCTCATCGACCACACCGGCTGACAACGGACCGCTGACAGGCGAGCATGAGGGCTTAAGCCAGATCGTTTTTGAGGATGGTTCCTCCACCGAGCAGGTGCTTCTGGGTGAGGCTGTCCAGGAACTTAAGGGTGCTCTGGTTGGGGACAGAGTCTGGGATGAGTACCAGTGCTGGCCGATATATTCGAAATTTTTTGATAACAAGGGGGCTTTGCCGCATCATGTGCATCACCGCGATGAACATGCAAAGCTGACCGGACAGCGTGGTAAACCGGAGGCTTACTTCTTTCCGCCTCAGATGAATAACTATGGTGCCGATTTTCCCTTCACCTTCTATGGGTTTGCACCGGGAACAACAAAGGACCAGGTGCGTGAGTGTCTGGTGAACTTTACGAAGGGCGATAATAAAATCACCAATATTTCGCAGGCATATCGCCTTGAGCCGGGAACCGGATGGGATGTTCCCCCGGGAGTGCTGCATGCCCCCGGCTCTCTATGCACCTATGAGCCGCAGAGAGCCTCGGATGTTTTTGCCATGTACCAGTCGATCGCCGGCGATACGGTTGTGCCGGAGGAGCTGCTTTGGAAAAACTGCCCGGATGACCGCATGGGCGATGTCGACTACCTTATGGAAGTCATCGACTGGGAACTGAATGTGGACCCGAATTTCAGGCAGAACCGTTTCATGGCTCCGAAGCCGGTTGAGGATCTTGCCGCAATGGAGGCTAAGGGCTATGTCGATAAGTGGATTGCCTACAGAGCCTCAGCCTTCAGTGCAAAGGAGCTGACCATCCTGCCCGGCGCAACGGCAACCATTAAGGACTCCGCCGCCTACGGCATGATTATGATGCAGGGGCATGGCAAAATGGGTCTCTGGAATATTGAGACTCCCTCGCTGATCCGTTTTGGACAGCTGACCCATGATGAGTACTTTGTGAGCGAGGCCGTTGCAAAAGAGGGCGTGGTTATCACAAACCTCTCACAGAGCGACCCAATTGTGATGCTTAAACATTTCGGCCCAGAAAATCCGGACCTGATTCTTGATTAATGGCGGTGTAAAAATGAGTGCTAATGTAGAACGCTGCGGTGTTTTGGCCGCCGGTAACTGGATTATCGACCATGTCAAGATTATCGATAACTTTCCCGCACAGGAGACTCTGGCAAATATATTGAGCCAGAGTCAGGGAACCGGAGGGGCTCCCTATAATGCGCTGGTTGACCTGGCAAAGCTGGGGGCCGATTTTCCGCTTGAGGGAATCGGACTGGTGGGTGACGATGAAAACGGACAGTTAATTCTGAAGGACTGCAAGAAATTTGAAATTGATGCAACGCAGATTCACTGGACAACTGAGGTGCCCACATCCTACACCGATGTCATGACAGTACAGTCCACCGGCCGGCGGACCTTCTTCCATGCCCGCGGCGCAAATGCTTTTCTGGATGAAAAACACTTTGATCTTGAGGCCTCCAGCGCCCGCATCTTTTTTCTCGGGTATCTTCTTTTGCTCGATGCACTGGATGTAGTGGCAGAGGATGGCACCACCGGTGCAGCGCGTCTGCTGAAACGGGCAGGGGAGCTGGGCTTCAAGCGGGCAGTTGATGTGGTCAGTGAGGATAGTGACCGTTTTGCCGCTGTGGTAACGCCGGTCCTGCCGCATGTTGACTACTTCATCATCAATGAGTTTGAGGCTTCAAAAATTACCGGGGTTGAGGTTGATATCGATGGCAGGATCGATTTCAAGGCGCTATCCCGTGCTGCAGCCCGGATATTTGAACTTGGTGTCAACGAGTGGGTGATTATTCACTGCCCGGCTGGGGCCCTGGCTCGCAATGCAGCTGGCGAAGAGACGGTGATGGGCAGTATTGATGTGCCTGTTGAAAATATCGTCGGTACTGCAGGTGCCGGCGATGCCTTTGCCACCGGAGCTCTGATGGGCCTGCACAACGGTATGGATATTGAAGAGTGTCTGCGTATTGCATTCTGCTCGGCGGCATCCTGTCTCTCGGATTCAACCTGCACTGGTGGCATCAAACCGCTTGACGATTGCTACAAACTAGAAGAGAAGTACGGGTATCAGAAATTGCCGTAAGGGTGACATTCTTGTCGCCCGAACATCGAATTATTGTAAGAAGAGGATTAAACAGCATGAAGAAAAAATTCAACATTGGAATGATCGGATATGGGTTTATGGCCCGCACACATTCAAATGCATGGCGCAGGGTCGATAACTTTTTCGACCTTGAATATACGCCGGTGTTGAAAACGGTATGCGGACTTGATGCAGCCGAGGCCCAGGCCTTTGCAGAGCGTTGGGGGTATGAGTTCAGCACCACCGACTGGCACCAGGTTGTTGAAGATAAGAATATTGATCTTGTCGAGGTCTGTGTGCCCAACAACTTTCACGCAGAGATATCCATTGCCGCTGCCAAGGCCGGCAAGATGGTTATCTGTGAGAAGCCGCTGGCACTCAATGCGGCACAGGCTCTGGAGATGGTTGATGCCGTGGAAGCTGCCGGTGTCCCCAATCTGGTCTCATTCAACTACCGCCGAATTCCTGCTGTCACTCTGGCCAAGAACCTGATTGACTCCGGTAAGCTGGGCAGGATCTTTCATTACCGCGCCAATTTCCTGCAGGACTGGACCATCTCAACCGATGTGCCCCAGGGCGGCATGGGCACCTGGCGGCTGGATGCCAAGGCCGCCGGCTCAGGTGTAACCGGTGACCTGCTGGCTCATTGTATTGACCTCGCCCTCTGGCAGAATGGATCGGTTTCAAGCGTTAATGCCATGACCGAGACCTTTGTCAAGGAGCGCAAGAGTGTTGAGACCGGCAAGATGGAACCGGTCGAAATCGATGATGCCTGCACCTTCTTCTGCCGTTTTGATAACGGCTCCATGGGCAACTTTGAGTCAACCCGCTACGCCCGTGGTCACAAAGCGCTCTTTACCTTTGAGATCAATGGTGAGAATGGTTCACTTGCCTGGGACCTGCACGACCTCCACCGTCTCTCGTTCTTTGATCACAACGATGAAGGGCTCACCCGCGGTTGGCGTACTATTCATGTAACCGATGGCGATCACCCCTATATGGATAAGTGGTGGGTGCCTGGTCTGGCGATTGGTTATGAGCACAGCTTTGTGCATCAGGCGGCTGACTTCCTGGAAGGTCTGGCAACCGGCAAGCCTGCCGGTCCGACATTCCGCGATGCCCTGGAAACGCAGAGGGTCTGCGATGCGGTTCTAACTTCCGCTAAATCCGGCCAGTGGGTAAATGTGTAAAGGAATCGGGCTTTGCCCTCGAACATCGAACGTTGAACATCCAACGTCGAATGCGTAACAAATCACCAAGTCACCTGGTCACCAGGTCAACAAATCTAAAAAGAGGAACAACATGAGTACAAACAACTATCCGAAACTTCACAATGCAATGTGGCCGGGCCTGGTGGGCAAGGGCCCCGACTCTGAACCGATCATTGATCTTGATACAATGCTGGATCTGACTGTAAAAGCCGAGGTCGATGGAAATAAATTCGACGGTGTCGACCTTTTTCTCTGCGCCCCGCATGTGGATATTGACAGCTCTCCTGATGATATCAAGGCATTGGCCGACAAGATCGGCTCCAAAGATCTGGCTATAGGTTCTCTTGTTGCTCCGATCTGGGGTCCGGCGGGGGGTGGCTCTGCCATTGGAACCACCGATGATATCAGCAACTACCTTGCTCAGGTGCGTAAGGCCTGTGAGATCGGCTCTCTCCTGCGGGAGACAGGGGCTCGTTCATACGGCATTATCCGCATCGATTCAGCCTGCAGCCCAGAGGAGTGGTCTTCCGACCCAGTGGAAAATCAGAATAAAATAGCCTCTGTTTTTAAAGAGGGCTGCCGGATTGCCGCTGATTTCGGTGAAACGCTTGCAGCAGAAGGAGAGGTCTGCTGGGGTGGTATGCACGGCTGGCAGAGCATGGTACAGTTGCTTGAAATGGTGGATGAACCTAATATCGGTTTCCAGGCCGATATGGCGCATACGCTTCTTTACTTACTGGGTGTAAATGCCCCTGAACAGCGCATTCTCCCCGAAGAGTTTGATTGGAGTGATACCGATGCCCTGCAGGATGGCCTTCGCACACTGACAGCTGCGATGCGTCCATGGACTGTCGATTTTCATGTGGCCCAGAACGATGGCACAGTGCATGGCTCAGGTACCCACGACAAAACCGGACGTCACTGCCAGGCTGTTGATCCCAACGGCAAGCTGGATATAACCCGCGATGCAGGTCATTGGCTGCGTGATGAAAATGGTGAGCTGACAAAGAAAATCAAACATCTCTGCTGGGATGGATGCATGTTCTCTAATGATGTCATGCTCAAACAACAGACCTGGAACGATATCCTCGCCGCCATGCTCAGTGTCCGCGAAGCCCACGGCTGGTCGGAGTAGCATCTTATGCGGCAAGAGTACGAAACAGTAGGTGTCGAGCCATGCCGGGGTCATCCATTATAGTCGGAGGTCAAGACACAAATAACCCTTATGTGATTTTTTGATCACCGAGAGCGACGGGCTCTTTGACTCCGCCTTTCCTCCGAAACTGAGAATGGTCTCGATGGCCGCTGAATCGCGCTTGAAGAGCCTCGCTCGCGGCGCGAGCGGACTACAGCCGGACAAAAGTAGCCCGCTCGCGCCGCGAGCGAGGCCGCTTTGGCATGACAGGTATAAGAGCGTGCTGGCGGAAGGAGATCCTAGAGGATAGGGGGACGAAATCGAACAGGAGAGCATGGAAACGCCTTCTGTCTTTTGAGGAGGTTGTCAAGGCTGTTGCTTAGACAAATAAATCCGTCGTTAAGTTCTACATCAAGGGATGACCCCGATGCCCCGTGACAGCAAGAATTATACGCAAATCAATTCGTCTTAGTCATGCTCGGATAAGTTTGAATTTTGTGTAAAGTGTAAACACGACCCCTAGGGAAGTTCACAAGTGCGCATACGCGTCAACCTAAGCCACATTTGTATGAATCCCTCTGTAGAGTTGGCTCTAAGAGCCAACCCTACATCAAAACCTAAACACCTAACAGTCTAAACACCTACTTGTCAGGGAGTAGTTCCGCTCAGCGGGACGAAGACTGCAGGGCGAAGGGGTCAACCCTGAATTAGTAGTTTAGGGGTTTAGCTGCGAAAAATTAGAGGTGTGGGTTTCTCAAATTAACAATATATCATCATGCTCGAACCTGTAAATATTGAATAATTGATTTGCGTTTAGGACGGCGGTATTTATGAATAAGGGCGAAAGGATGAATAACATCAGTGAAACATCGCAGTTTATTGCGTTTTTCGATGAGTGTAGGGGCCACTCGCTCACTAAAATCGACCGGGATTTTCCGCTCTTTCTGCTTGCTCTTGCCTCCTTCAGAAATCAGATAGAACCGCTTTCTTCGGATACAGTTATAGATGTTGTATGCGCTGCGTTCGGTGATGATAAGGGGGTTGTTTATTACCGGCAACGTGGTAGTTTTATCCGTTAGTTGCCAGCTTCGTAAGTTACATAAAGCCGCATCAGTCAATGAGGAGCTGAAAAATCAGATTGAAAAAATATCAGCTAAACTGCATGCGTTACGAAATGAAATCGAGTGACAGTCTGTTAAATACTAAACTAAGGTCTGACCCTAGGGATGCTTTGGAGGAAAGATGACAGGTCAGGACCGCAAACACCGTACTCGTACATCTACTCGTACACGCAAATCTCCCCGGCATAATCAGGGGCACAGGAGTACATCCTGACCCACAGATTCTGCGGAAGACCCACCTTTATTTTCATGTTTGAAATCGTAGAAACGATGGACACTCGGGCTTTTCTGTTTCAGAGATCCAATCTTGCGTTTAATTACAGAATGGTTCTTCAACTGACCTTTCTCAACATCTTTACGATGCGTTAAGAGGTGGTCGCTCGCTCTATAAAGGCGGTCGTGTGATGTTTTTGCAACGTGGACATTTAGAATTTCAGGAAGAGCTGTTCGCTGCGACCAGTTAATCAATGCCCACTCGCTGAGTGGTTCGATTAGGCGGTTGGCTATCATCAGCTACGCCATGTTCTGCATGCTGAAGGACATGTCCGCAGAGGTAAGAACTTTTAATAACTCAACGTTTTAAACAACAACTCAACATCAAGTCAACCTGATAACTCATGCTGACTTTTAGTGATCTGCAAAAAAGAGTCCGCTGAAGTACCGATTGAGAGATATGTTTTGAGTTGGCCTGCCATCTGCATTAGAAGATGTCGTAATCGCGATAAACTAATTTAGAGGTGGTTGGCATGAGAGAACAAGAGATACAAAAAACACTTAGTCTTTACGGTGACACTGCTCAGGAGCAGTGTGTCAGCCAGGTTGCAGGCATTCTTGAAAACAGTTACGAACCACTGAATATTCATTTACTAAAAGGAGATCGTGCTTTTGACTCTGTCAATAAAACTGATGAGCGTCAGGGGGTTTGTGCTGTGCATGGTGAATTGCTTGAGGGTGATGTGCTTGCGGTGCAGCTTCTGCTGGCTCCGGTCAAAGGTGATGTGCGGGTTTCGGCAGCAACCTTTTTTGATCATCTTGCACAACTGGGTGATAAGTGTCGTGTGATCGCCCCTCCCCAGGTCTTAAAAAGCACAAAGAACGGTCTCTGGGTCGAGCTACGTGTTTCAGCGGTTCCATTTAACTTCGCCCGTGAATCTGCTTTTGCCGCCGAATTAGAGAAGATTGATAACTTTGCACGCACCCTTCAAGCTGCAATGCCTAAAGCTCAGGATGATAAAAAGATTGCGAAACTGTATAAATCCCTTAAGGATGCTCTTGAGGCAGTTTATCCTGCTAACGGAGGCATCTCCTCTCTCCCGGGGGATATAAAGCAGTTTTGTCAAGAGACCCTTGGCTATCTTAAAGGGGGCTCTTCTATTGCCCTGGAATCCTCATATCCGGTTCTGGCGCACTATTGTATTCAGGCTCTTGCGACATGTGCAGTTGATGCGGGAGGAACACTGGGTCGATTAAAATCTGCAACTATAAACGCCCGGGGGCTTGGTGAAGTTGCACAAAAGGCACCCGGTATAGTTGCCGTACCCGCCCCCGGCGTCAGTCTTGGAACCAATGCCTATGAGATGTCGAATGAGGTCTCCTGTATGTTGACAAACCTTTCGGCTGCAAATACACCGATGATCTTCTGGGGAACCCAGGAACAGCTTCAAAGCGTGTTTGGCGGAGGACAGGGAGGGGGGACAGATCCGCTCTCTCCGGTTGTCAGGCATATGCCCGGGGTAAAAATGGAACGCCTCGTTGAATTTGCTGTCCAGAGAGCCGGGCATCTCTCAGGTGGTTTGCCAGCGGCTGATGAAAAAATGCTGATATCGATGATTGTTGAGGGGCTAAAAGATTTTCATGGAACCACCCGCACAAGAATTCTACAGGCTGTTGCCACCCGGTCCATAGCGGTATTTACGAATGGTGAGAGCGTTACCCCGGAATTTGTGTCATCCTGCGCTACCGATGTCTCAAATCTCAAGGAGTCTCTGGCCGGGCTTAGTCCGCGTCCGAGAGCTTCCCGCAACGAGGAGGTACAGCATCGGTACATCTCGGTGATGGCGAACCCCGAACTTCCTGAATATTTCATGGAACACCTGTTTGCACAGGATGATGCTCTGCTGCAGCTGTGTGTCCGTCTGAGTACCGAGGCTCTGACGCGTCCGTCACACCAGCCAATTTGTTACTGTGCACAGGGAACGCCGGGTACGGGTAAATCAGAGAGCTCTATTCTCCTGGCGAGAAGACTGGGTGTGCCGCACATCAATATTGATGCTGCCAGTATGCCGGATTACTACACGGCTTCGGCTCAGTTATTGGGCTCGGGGCGCGGAATAGTAGGGTCATATCAAAGCGGCCGCCTGGAGCAGGCATCTAAGTGTCACAACGGTGCTGTGGTTGAGATAAGCGACCTTGACCATGCCGTTGAAAATGTGCGCTCCGCTCTGGCCGATCTTTTCCTGCAAGTGCTTGGGACCGGAGAGGCACAATCGGCCTCAGGAGCTATGTTCTCATGCTGTAACCTAATCTTCGCTTTCACTATGAACCTGCCGGATGGGATGGATGAAGCTGTTCGGAAACGAGTCGGATTTAACGACACGGTATCCCGAAATGAGCTTGCTGCTGATGTGGAAAACTACATCAAGAGAATGCTCTCCTCCGCATTCATCAGCAGAATTGGAACCCCGATTCTATTTGATCCCCTGGGTGGATCCGCTCTTGAACACATCCTTGAACGTGCCGTAAGCGACTCTTTAATCACGGCGGCTGAGCGCTGTGCACTGGATATCGCGGGAGTTGATCTTGAACCAGGACTTGGAGCTAATGCGGTTGAGAGTATGCGGGGCCGCATTGTTTCCAAGGGGGCACGGGCCCTTTTTGAACATGGCCGCACGCTCGCTGCAAACGCATTTATTGAGATGCGTACAAAGCTGAACGGATCAAATTGCGGCAGGTTGTATGTGACTTTTGATGAGCATGGAAAATTGATAATTAATCCAAGAAACGGAGAAGTAAGTTTATGAAACCGAAGTTGTACAGAGTGGATAACTACCTTGAGTATCACAAAGCGGGACCTTCAGATCTGATACGGCTGCTGCCTGCACCTGGAAACAACGCCATCTGTTTGCCGAAAGCACAGATAGAGACGCTTGTTTATGCAATTGCCACCGGTCAGTTCACCCATATCAGCGGAGCAACAGGCACTGCCAAAAGTTCACTGATTGAGGCTCTATACCAGGTTCCGGAAAATTTCAGAGTTGTCTGTGATTCACTTGGCTTACCAGTCCTTCCTTTGAAGGCCTATCCTAACGAGATGGCTGTATATGAGGCGCCTGGAGAGCTGTATCAGCGACGCTCCCTGAAAGACGGCAGCACCTTTGATGAAATGAGCGGGCTTGTTAAGTCGCTTATGGATGCGTCCAACTCATCTGATAAGTATTATCACCTGATCTGGCTGCGTGAAATCGGCCGGGTGCACAGTGCCTCTGTGCAGGGGGGACTTCTGGATTTGATGACCAGCGGTGATATAACCCTGCCTGATGGTAATCGGATTAATGCCGGTAAAATCGCTTGGGTGGCGGATAGCAACTATCAGGCCGCATCAGACTCTGTTCATACGCTGGTAACGCTTGACGATGCCCTTAAGCGTCGGTTCACGGTAAATCTTACATTGGACTATCTTAGCGCTGAACAGGAGTTTCAAGTGTTGCGTGAACTGATTGGCCCAGTCGAGACTGAAGAGGTTGCTGATGAAATTGTTATGCAGGCTGTTCAGCTTGGCCAGATAGTTCGGAGCGGTAAGCACGAGGGAAACCTGCAGTCTGTGGTTTCTCCCACCATTAGCGGCTACCTCGCATTTTACAACATGGTGTCTGCCCTGCCGCACTTAAGCAGGCAGCAGGTTGCTATGTCGACAATGCTTGGCAATGCGTCCTCCGACGACCAGAAACAGGTCGCTGGAGTTCTTAACCAGGTGTTTGGTTATCAGCGTGATGATAGTGAAGATTTTATAGAGGCCGGCGGCCTTTTCTAAGAGGAGTGATTTGTGAATTCAGGTTATCAGAACAGTTCAATGGTTGAAGACTGCCTTGTAAACCGGCGCAAGCGGTGCAAGTCGGATTGGGCCGGTGTTGGGATAGGTGATGCGTTTAATTCCAATATCGACTATTTCCAGCGGATAACTGCTCAACGTATGTTCTACAAGGCATGCCGAAAAGCGCAGGTTGAAGCGGCCCGTGTGGCCGGTCGGGATACCGCCTCTGGTTATGCGCCTGTAGCCAAGCCACAGCTTGGGCCCTGCTACACATCATATCCTGCGACAATTGCAGCTTATGCGGCAATAGGATTGACAGGATATCTGGAGTTTGATGCTGTTGCTCAAAACGGCTATATGGTAAGACACGTGACAAATCGTGTATCTATACCTGAACCAGAGAATAAGGATTCTCGGAAGAATAAAGCATATTTAGACCTCGTGCAGTTGGTTTCCAAGTGCGTTCAGACACGACTTTTTCTTGAGGACCTCTCTCGTAAAGAGGGATTGCCCCATATTGAGATACACCGTCTTTTTTCGGCATCCCAACAGACTCTCCGGTTTGAATCACTGCCGGAAATACTCAATGCCGGCATAGTCTTTGGAGAGGTGCTCCCCGACTGGAAAACAATGAAACTTCATCCTGTGACATTGAACATATTCGAAGATGTAGAATCTGTGTCGGCGGACTATCATGCCAAGCTTAAAGATGTGAAATCGCATGAACTTGCAGAGTTCGGTGCGATGTGGGTGAGTGATCTATGTAAAATTCTTTTCAAACACCTGCCTGAATCAAAAGAGCGGGTAGAGAGAAGCGAAGGGGAAAATGCATCCCTGATCTCAGAAAGTGGAGCGCAGATGAGAAGCGCCACCCAGGAGGTAGCAGAACCATCTGAAGGTATATCTGAAAACAGCAAAATTGCCCCGTTGAACGGACCTAACCCACCAATGCTCTCTACTCCACCCTCAGCGGCGGAACGCATGTTGTCAGAATTGAGTGTAACCCGGAAGAGCTCAGGGAGTGAGGAGTCGGGTTCAGAGAATTGCGACTCACCTAGTGAAAAGATGTCTGAGGCCTTGAATGATTTTTCAAAGGCAACGGGGCAGGCGGCCGGACAGCAAAGCCAAAGTGATGACATGCGTTCCGATCTGGTTGAGAGCGTTATGCAGCAAAATGGTTTTAGCTCATCGCCCGTTGAAGGTAATCCCACCGATGGTCATGAGGTCAGCATGGTTATCGATGGATCTGAGACTGTTGGTGGCGAAATCTTCGACCGACCAGTGGAACTCTCCGATGACATTCATGCCTGTAATGAACTAATGGATGCATCGCGACCGATAGCAGCGACGCTTAGAAAAACTCTCTATCCGAATATTGAAGAGCGCGTGGAGACCGACAGGCTTCGTTCCCAGGGATCTCTCGACCCGGCACGTCTGGCTATGGCTGACTTTTCATCTGCTGTCTTCAAACGATATAACATTACAGGCAAGGAGGATCGTAATGGCAAACCTCTTCTGTTAATTGCCTGTGATGGGTCAGGCTCTCTTAACTCTGACCAGATGCGTATGGTGAAAACACTCTCTGCTGCGTGGCTGCAGTCCACTGCGGGAAGTCCGGTTCAGGTGATGGCCGCTCTCTATCACAGCGGCAGGGTTCGCAAGGGTGTAACCGGTCCTCTTGTCCAATGGATATACCATCCTCAGAAAACTCCGGCAGTCAGCCGGGTTGAGGCCATTCGTGGCATAGCATCACTGCCTGATACCGGTACGGGTT
>Ga0307990_1002652_pt1 | contig 14188 bp, 13 predicted proteins | sample EllFjometagen129_FD_203168 | JGI IMG/M metagenome (GOLD analysis project Ga0307990, IMG submission 203168) | Marine microbial communities from Ellis Fjord, Antarctic Ocean - #129 | ecosystem: Environmental > Aquatic > Marine > Unclassified | place: Southern Ocean | collected 2014-10-08
GTATATGGTGAAGTTCTGACAAAGATATGCAAAAAATAATATTGTTGATAGGAAAAGACAGGGAATGCAAAAAGAAATAGCAATAATAGATTTTGGGGGTCAATATACTCATCTGATTGCCCGTAGAATACGTAATCTAGGTATATTCAGTGAAATATATCAACCAGAAGATTTTGAATTTAAACCAAACATAATTGGGATCATATTTTCTGGCGGTCCTCAATCAGTTAATGCCAGAGATGCTTATAAAATTAAATGGTCAATCGAAGATAGTCCAGTTCCACTTCTTGGTATCTGCTATGGACATCAATTAATTGCACATAAGTTAGGTGGTAAAATAGAAAGTGGCAGTAATAAGGAATATGGCTATACTGAAATAGATTGTCTTAATGAATCTGGGATTTTATCCGATACTGCCCCAAGGCAAAGAGTTTGGATGAGTCATGGTGATCATGTGGTAGAGATGCCAGATGGTTATGAGATAGTTGCATCAACTGATCAGGTTCCTATTGCAGCATATAGATCCGCTGATAATAAGATTTTTGGAGTGCAATTTCATCCAGAAGTCTCACACACAGAATTTGGAAGCAAAATATTAGATAATTTCCTTAATATATGCACAGATAGCAGAGACTGGAAAGTAGATAATTTCAAGAATGAATTGATAGAATCAGTACGTAAGCGGTCTGGTGATAATGATTTACTGATTTTATTATCTGGGGGAGTAGATTCTCTGGTAGCAATGGAATTATGCCTGGCAGCAGTAGGAGCTGATCGCGTGTTTGCAATTCATATTGACACCGGGTTTATGCGTTATCAGGAATCAGCAAATATCATAAATCATTTGCATGAATTAGGTTACAGTAACCTGAAGTTGATAGATGCAGAGGATAGATATCTTTTGGAATTGAAAGATATATATGATCCAGAGGAAAAGCGATTGATCATTGGCAGGTTATTTGTGGAAATCGCTGATGAAGCTATATCTAACTTCAAGAAAGATAATATATTACTTGTGCAGGGGACGATATATCCTGATACTATTGAAAGTGGTGATTCTGCAAAATCAGCTAAGATAAAAACACATCATAACAGGGTGGCAGAAATTGAGAAATTGTTAGCTGAAGGGAAAATTATTGAGCCGATAAGAGACCTCTATAAAGATGAAGTTCGAGCACTGGGAATCGAGCTTGGTATCCCACCAGAATTGGTTAACCGCCATCCCTTCCCGGGTCCTGGACTGGCAATCAGGATATTAACTTCTGATTCCAAACCTCAAATACCGATTAATAAAACTGAAAAGACGAAATTGGAAGAATTATTAAACAATTCGTTACTTCAGGGAGAAATACTTCCTGTCCGCAGTGTAGGTGTGATGGGTGATGGAAGAACATATAGTCATCCTGTATTATTATCCTACAGCTCAAATAATGCCCAGAATTGGCAGGAATTAAGAATTGCAGCCCGAGAGACTATAAATAGCCTGAACTCAGTAAATAGAGCCTTATTTGGGATCTCAGGGCAAAATGAAAAATATAGACTGAAAAAACACAGTCTGAGTAAAAATGCATGTGATCAACTCAGGCAGGTAGATCATCTTCTGATGCAAAAAGTGAAGCATATTCAAGATATTTGGCAGATGCCAGTTGTTCAATTGCCCTTATTTGATATGCTGGGAAGGCAGGTTTATGTGATGCGTCCAGTAACTTCTATTGATGCCATGACAGCAGATTTCTATGAAATGGATTTTAATTTTTTGCAGGAACTTGTACTGGAAGTAAAAAAAATAGATTTTGTAGCTGACCTATTATATGATATCACTTCAAAACCCCCGGCAACAATTGAATGGGAATAATTAAATCATTGACCTAAAATACAGAATAAGTAGGACTTACACCGCTGCTGGTTCACCGGAAGTGGGGCAAGAACTACGTGCAGTTATCAGCAGCGATCTATATATACACCTTAGCGATTTTCGTTTCAGGGATTAGTTAGTGGCGGTCGTTATCTGCGCCTCACCTGGAAATACCCGGCGGTGCACGAGCACTTAGAAGCAGAAAAATTTCGAGGAGATACTGTTGAATCTAAGGGTAGATTGATCCTGCCCCATGTTCAAATACTGCGTGAGATTCTGGATTATGAAATATAGCGACTAATTAAATTGTTGGAGGATAAAGATGAAGAAATTGATATTATTTATTTTATTGAGTATGATATTTTGTATTTTTGCTGATATGGATAAACGGATAATAGGGTATTTTGCTTCCTGGGGTGTTTATGTACGAGATTATCATGTTCCGGATATTCCAGCCGAGAAAATCACTCACATCAATTACGCTTTTGCCAATATTAATCCCTCAACTTTGGAAATAATGTTAGGTGATGCTTATGCCGATATAGATAAGTTTTATCCTGGAGATAGTTGGGAACCAGGCTCACTTCGAGGTTCATTTCATCAATTGCAGATACTCAAAGACAACCATCCTGAGGTGAAAACCCTTATTTCAGTAGGAGGCTGGACCTGGTCAACTTACTTTTCACTGGTTGCAGCTACCGAGGAGTCACGCCAGAATTTTGCTGCTTCCTGTGTGGACTTTATTCAGGAATATGAATTTGACGGAGTAGATGTAGATTGGGAATATCCCGTAAGTGGGGGATTAGATACCAATTACTATAGTCCTGATGACCCGGAGAATTTTGTATTATTACTGGCAGAATTGCGAAGTCAGCTTGATGTCGCAGGGGATTACTTGTTAACTGTTGCTACCCCAGCAGGACCAGAAAAGATAGCAAATCATGATTTAACGGGAATGGAACCATATCTGGACTGGTTCAATATCATGACTTATGATTTTCATGGTCCCTGGCAAGGTGATGGAGATGCGGTAACAGGTTATTTATCTGCTTTATATTCCCAGGAAGATGATCCTCTACCTGAGCCCTATCATAGCGGATATAATACTGATGCAGCAGTACAATCTTATCTGGCAGCGGGCATTGAAAGTGATAAACTTCAGGTGGGTTTTCCATTTTATGGTCGAGGATTTGCTGGAGTGACAAACGCAAATAACGGTTTATATCAGGAGTGGACAAACTGTCCTTGGTTTGGTACCTGGGAGAATGGTGTATTTGATTATTATGATCTACAGGCAAATTATATTAGTGTGAATAGTTATGAGAATTTCTGGGATGAAGAAGCTAAAGCCACCTGGTTATATAATGCGTCTTCTGGAGTGATGATCACTTACTGTGACACGCTTTCTACAGCTTATAAAGCTGAATATGTCCTTGATATGGAGTTGGGTGGTGCTATGTTCTGGGAGTTCAACGGAGATCATAACGAAGAGCTTCTGGATGTAATCTATGAGGTATTCAGTGCTGAAGGTGAAATCATGTATGGGGATATCGATGAAGATAGTGAAGTAACAGCTTTTGATGCATCTCTCATATTACAGTATTTTGTAGGAATTGATCCATTACCGGAAATCGATCCCCTGCCCTGGGAGGAAGAACGATTGCAAAAAGCAGATGTAAGCGGTGATACAAATATAGATGCTTATGACTCAGCATTGATCATGCGCTATGTGGTTGGTATGATAATTGAATTTCCTGTGGAAGAATAAAGATATTACGAGAACTGTAAAGAAACATTGTTATAGCATTTTGCTATCAAGGCTGGGTTATTTCAGCAGGTTTATAACCTTTTAGAGTTGCTCTAAAACTGCCAAATATCACTTCACTTTCCAGTAGAACTGGGATTTTCTCATCATCTGCTGTCAGGTAAATAAAGATATCACCACTCTGCTTAAAAATTGAATCAGTACCACGTAGCTGCGGTTCCAGTTCATAACAATCGACATCACCAAAGATAGTTTTGATTTTCTTGATCCTCTTGATCAATATATTTACTGAAGTGGTTTTTGCATCTTCTGTTACAGTTGCCTGGATAGTATCTCCTACAGCAAATTCCTGAATACGCACTTTGAAGAAAGTGGTAAAAATATCATGTGAAGGGACAGGGATATCATATTTCTTATCCGACCACTCTTTGGCTTTCTTATCTTTTCTAAGATAATTAGCATACCCAAGATTGGGATAATATAGATTTATCCTGTTCTGTCTATAACTGCCCTCACGTAACTTTTTATGATATCGATATGTTTGAAAATCGGTTTGTGCAAATTCTATCTCAATCAAATCCCTGACTTTATATAGTCTATCAAAAAAAGAAGTTGTTTTTGCTTTTGAGGTAACTTTAAATATGGGGATAGAATCTTGATTTACACCTTTTTCCACCAGCATATTAACACTTCCAGCCGTAATGATACCATAGCTGATAGAAAAATTCAATTCTTCTCCAGCCCCAAAACCAGCATGGCAATACAAACCAAGAAACAAAATAAAAATCAGAATAATATTTTTCATTAGAATGCCTCAAATGAGATTATTTCCATTTCAAAACCATCTTTACTGAAAGCGAAATCTGCTCTCAATGTCAGCATTTGTTCAGGAAGTAAGACAAATCTAAAGCCAATACCAGCACTTAATCTCTGGTTTTTAAACTCTATCTCAGAAAATGAGGGCATCGTCTGCCCAGTTTCTATAAAAGCAGCAAAACCAAAGCGTTGCAATATATTTTCATTCCAGGGGAAAATACGGTCTTCAATTCTTAACAGGAAAAAATGATCATTAATGTATTTATGATCTTCAAAGCCTCTTATATAATTACCCAAATCGGGATACTTCTGAAAAGGGATCTCTCCTTTGACAGATTTAAGCAGGAATTGCCCTGCCAGGGTCTGAGATTCAGAAATTGATCTAAATCTGCGATAATCAAAAGTAGATTCCCTAAAATCATAATCACTTCCAAGGAGATGATTATATATCTGTATCTGATAAGAAAGTTTGCTGCCAGTAGTGGGGAAATAGTTATTATCAGTGGTTTCACGTTCAATACCAAAACCTATGCCAGAGATCAAATATTTCTCATAACCGGGTATTTCCTCATTAAGCAGATCATTATTAATTTCACTATCAATTATCCTGTTTTGCTCGTAATTAATTATGGTAGATATTGTTGTAATTTTATTTAAATGATAATCAATATAGGGATTGAATTCATAATACTCACGAGTGATATTTTCTTCCATCTCAGGCTCTGATTGATTTCCAATTCCATAAAATGTAGTTGGCCAGCGATAAAATCGCAGTGGTATTCCAATGGAATATTTGCCATTTGCCAGATAAATTCTATTACGGATCAGAGTACTGATTTGTTTTTTTAAACTCAATATCAGGTTAATTTCAAAAGAAGCTGGCTGATAATTTTCAGGCAGGTTCTCTGATTTAAAGGTATATATAGCATAAGTCCCAATGAATGTGCTTGTCTCTTCTGAATAAGCACCAAAAGGATAAAAAGCAAATGCCTTTTCTTTTGCTGAAAGGACATTTATTACCATAAGTAATATTATTAGAGATAATAACGGCTTTTTAAAGTTTGCCTCCCGTGACAAAAAATTCTTCACCGGTTATATACTGATTATTTTCAGAGATCAAAAACCAGGCAAGACCACACACATCCTCAAAAGACGCACAGCGCTGCAAAGGTATTTCTTTCATCTTTTCAAGGTAATATTCTTCCCTGAATTTGCGATAGCTTTCTGAAAAATGGCTATCATCAATTTTGATGGGTCCTGGTGATATTGTATTGATAAAAATATTGTACTTAGCTTCTTCTGTTGCCAGACTGCGACTGATATTGGCAATAGCAGCTTTTGATGCGCTATAGGCAGAACCACGTGGGAGTCCTATCCGGGTCACATTACTTCCCAAAAGCACTATTTTTCCATAATTTTGTTTGCGGAAGTGGGGCAGAACTGCCTGCAATATTCTAAATGTGCCTTTCACATTTATATCAACTATTCTTTCCCAAATTTCCGGTGTGCTATCTGATAATGATTGAAAATCATTGGATCTGGCAGTAGAGCAATGAAATAATGCTGAAATATGCCAGCCAGTAGCCTCTAATATTTGATCAAGTTCTGGTTTAAGGTCCCCGGACTCGGCAAAATCTGTTTTTATCAATCTCACACGAGTAGCATATTTATCAATGATGGACTGGATCCTATCAACTTTATCATGGCAAAATAGAATGAGATTATATCCCTTTTCCAGAGCCTGATGATTAAAATAAGATGCCAGATTACCATTAGCACCAGTTATGATTATTGCCTGATTACTTTTCATTTTGGATTATGTCCGGTGAAATGAAATCAAGGATTTGCAAAGCTACTGGAAATTTAGCACCAATTAGGGCAAATTCATCTTTTTTGTTGATAAAAGTGCAGGATGTGATATTTGAGCCAGCAACTCCAAGATCATTTGCGACTATGTAATCAAGATTTTTTGCTTCCATTTTTGCTTTGCCATTGGCAATAATATTTTCACTTTCTGCTGCAAAACCACAAATTAGTTGACCTGGCTGTTTTATCCTCGAAAGATTAGCGAGTACATCATGGGTTCTCACAAGTTCAAGGGTAAGATCATCTTTTTTCTTGATTTTCTCTTTATGATATTCTGCTGGTGTATAATCACTCACAGCAGCATTCATTATCAAAAGTTCTGTTCCCGGGAATTCCTTTTTACATTCTGCCAGCATTTCATAGGCTGTATAGGCTCTTATTGTTTTAATATATTCAGGAATATCTTCTGTTACATGAGCAGCAATAAGGGTCACTTCTGCGCCCATTATATGAGCTGCCCGGGCAAGTGCTATTCCCATTTTTCCTGTAGAGTGATTAGTAATAAACCGCATGGGATCAATATCTTCTCTGCATGCTCCTGCAGTGATCAATACTTTCTTCCCTTTCCAGGCAAGACCATGTTGAAGATAGATCATGATGTGGTAAAGTATTTCCTGATTAACTGGATATCTGCCTTTACCTTTATAACCGCAGGCAAGCATACCTTCTTCAGGTTCCATAAAGAAATAACCCCGTTCTCGCAAAATTGCGATATTCGCTTTTGTAGCGGGATTATTATACATATTAATATTCATGGCTGGAATTATGAGTACTGGTGAATGGACTGCAAGCATTGTGGATGAAAGAAGATCATCACCAATTCCCTGAGCGATTTTGGCTATCACATTAGCTGTAGCAGGCGCTATCACTATCATATTAGCCCAATCAGCGAGCTCTATATGTGGTATAGCTATATCATTTCCCCACAATGTGGAATATACTTTGTTCTGAGAGATAACCTCAAAGCTTAACGGGTTAACAAATTGACTGGTATTTTCTGTGCAGATCACCTTCACTTCTGCTCCGGATTTCTTGAGCATACTGCATAACTCTATAGCTTTATATGCTGCTATCCCTCCGCTGACTGCTAATAATATTTTTCTGTTCTCTAACATTTTTACATCCTATTTAAATAAACTTGAATGATATAATTCAACTGACACACTTGCCACGTCAGCCTTGCTTTTAATTAATATGGTCAATTTGGTAAGTACTTTGAGATAGCGCTGCTTTTCACCTGATTTAAGGTCAATTATGGTGATCTTGCTTGCAATCTCCTCACCATTTTCATCATAAGCTCTTATCAGCACACCTTCATCTTCAAAATCAACTTTTGAGCGGTTATATGCCTCAAAAGTAACGTCAATATTAGCCTGCGTTGCTTCCTGCACCTCTATATTATAAAAGATTATATATTTATCTCGGGCTGCATGACTACAGCGACCGATCAAAAGTCCTGACACAGCAGCTACCAGCATCAGCATGGGTACCCAGGAAGGCATTACCCATTTCCGGTTCATATCTATCCTATCAACACTTTTCATAATAATTCCTTTTATTGCTAAATATGAGACCGAGAATGTTAGTCAAGGAAAATAAAACCAGATGAAATCTATATAATAAGCCCTATAAGTCCAATAAGACCTATAAGTCATTTAAAGAATAGATATTAGTCTATAAAAAGCCAATCACCCGGAACAACTTAGCACGTACTCACATTTTAATGTCACTACGTGCTAAGTTGTTCTGAAAATGGGGCAGATTGTGTATGAGAAATAGAATTTGCTTTACAATTTGGGAAATGAGGTGAAAATTTTGTCATGGAGAATTTTATGAAGAATGCGTATGAAATAGCAGAATTTAAGTTTGATTTTGAATTGCCGGTGGTTTGCACTGCAATACATAATGGGCATTTATTGAGTGAGATCATTTCTGCGAATATGGCACTTACAGAAAGCGAGAGACTATATGAGGAAGACCCTTTTACGGGGTATTTTACTGAGATTTGCCATAATACAGTAGTAGTGAATTACAGCAGATTTCAGGTAGATTTAAATCGACCATTAGAGGGTTCATTTTATATTACTCCTCAACGGGCATGGGGATTGAAAGTGAGAAAATCAGAACCAGAACAAGCTGAAATAGATTTTAGTAATGCATGCTATAGGTGGTATTACAATGAAATAAAGCAGCATTTAGACAAGCTTATGGAAAAGCATGGGAGAGTGTTTGTCTATGATCTTCATTCCTATAATCATCAGAGAGGCGGGGCAGAAGCAGAATATGATGATCCTGAGCAGAATCCGGAGATAATAATAGGCACTAATAATATGCCGTCGATCTGGTTTCCTCTGGTAGATAAAATAGTAGAGCAATTACGCGGTGAAGACTATTTTGGAAGAGGATTGGATGTGAGGATCAATGTAAAATTTGATGGAGGGCATTTTTCACGGTGGCTGCATAATACTTATGGTGAACGGGTGTGTTGCATTGCATTGGAATTCAAGAAGATATTTATGAATGAATGGACAGGAGAAATAGACTGGGGAAGGGCAAAAAGACTGAGGGAGATACTTGCTGGCAGTTTGCCAGTGATCCAAAAAGAATTATTATAAGAGAAAAATTACTTGCCTATTATTTAGGAAAATTAATTAATTGTAATATAAGCGGGTGTAGCTCAGCGGTAGAGCATCAGCTTCCCAAGCTGAGGGTCGCGGGTTCGATCCCCGTCACCCGCTCCAATGAGGTAATGAATAATGAAATGGATAATCGAACTTGATGAATATAAAATTTGCCTTAAAATAAAAGACCTGGAAATAAGGGCGATTTACTTTACGGAAGATCAATGTCCTGAAGACGGCTACACTTTCAGCAGCAGGGGAGAGGAAGTAGTGTTTAAAAGGGCTGTAGAACAACTTATGGATTACATTCGAGGAGAACGACAAAGTTTTGATCTGATCTTTCATGAAGTTGGCAGCCAGTTTGATTTACTTATTTGGAATGAAATACGCAAAATACCTTATGGTGAGACAATTTCATATACGGAATTAACCGTTAGATGTGGCATGCCAGAGGCAGTAAGATCAGTGGCGAGTGCCGTTGGCAGGAATAAACTTTTGATAATCACCCCTTGTCATAGAATAACTCTTAAATCTGGTGAAATCGGTAATTATGCAGGGGGAACCCATAGGAAAAAACTATTACTAGAACTTGAGCAGAATAATAAATCTACATTATCCTTACGATTTCCAACTGATCAGATTCTATCCATCCACCAATTCCATTAGGAAGCTTAATCAGTAACCAGTTCTCATTCGTCTCTTCTATATAACATATCATGCCTTCGTGAATAGTGAACACGCGAGTATATTCTGTGCCTGGTCCACTAAATCCAATAGCTGTTTGAGAAGTGATAACCGCATCCTGGGCAGAATGGAAATTCTGATATTTGAGATAGGATACTGTGGTAGAAATCACTAATAAAATAAGAACCAGGAAAATAAGAAATACCGGTAAAGACTTATCTCTGTGCTGAAATACTGATTGCAAAACGATAAGAAGTAGAATTAGAATTAAGAAAAGGATTGCAGTAAAAAGAGCTGACTTATTCAGATCAAAAGAATGATAAATCCGAAGTAGAAATTGTGACATTGCACCATTATTATCACTATCTATTTTATCTTTTGTGAGAGTCAGGATAAACTTCAGGTTTGAATTAGCAGCAGTATGAGCTGGATCAACCTTGAGGGCTTTTTTGTAGTAAATAATAGCCTTGCCGATCTGACTTTGTCGGAAATGGCAATTTGCTATATTATAATATAGATCTGCATTAACAATATTATTATTTTCAAGATACAAAAAACTTGATAAGGCAGTATCGTAATCTTTATTGTGATAGGCAGTTATAGCATTATCCAGAGTTTGGGTTATCATATCAGTATTCTCTGCAAAAAGGGGGGAAACCAGAATTAACAAGCTTATGATAATCAGAAAATATTTCATATTACTTACCTTTGATCCTGGTTTTTGCCAGATCAGCGACTATATTACGCAATCCGGTGAAATCAGTTTGGATGTTTTCCTGAGAGAAACCTCCAGGCATAAATCTTGCTTCATTGCATCGATTAAACATGAAATTGATCCTATCCACAAGTTCATCTGGATATCCAAGATGGGTTGCTTGTGTAATTATCTGGTCTTTTCTGCTTCCTCGGGCAATTTTCAATTTATCAGTAAGATAGTTTTCTAATCCACTTTGTGCAGCAGAATAGAAGTCTGGATTACCTGACTTATGATATTTTGAAGCGAGTTTAAGATATTTTTTAAGTACTTTGTTAGCTCTTTTCTGACGCTGATAATCAAGGTCTCCTGCAATTTGAGTTTGCCTTTTCATCAGCATTGAAGTGATTGGCAGAGAAATAAAAATAAGAAAGAGAATGAGCCAGTAAAGAATTGAATCAAACCAGGGTATAAAATTCTTCATTTCTCTATCTTCGATTATAAACCCAATATCAGACCCTTCAAGATGAATTGATGCTTGAGATGTAGTCCCCGGAATATAAATATTATCACCTTCCATAACATCCAGGGTATATTTATCAGACCGTAATGTGATATATTGACCCTTATCAGGGTTAAAATAAATGAAAGACAATGAAGGTATGGTGAAGTTGCCTGGTTCCTGAGCGACCACAAGATAACGGATAACTTTTTTCCCGTTTACTTTGGTAGAATTTATTTCTGTAGATGTTTCTGGATCAAGAAATCTAAGGTGATTTATTTCTGGCAGAGTAGCGATATCAATATTTGATATATTACCTCTTCCTGAAATTTCCAAAGTATAAGTGAAAGAATCACCTACTTTAAGATTTGTTTCACTGATAGAAGAATTGAGATGGAATCTACCTACAGCATTGGTGAAATTAGTCGGAGCACCTGCGGGAAGTTCTTTTACATTAAAATTAATTTTGTTGCTGGCGATAGAATATTTCTTAGTATTGCCAAAGCTCCATATATTGCGTGATTCTGTTCTGATATCTACATCAACTTTGAGTGGATCAACAGAGATATTACCAGATTGAGTAGGGAAAATAGCATAAGTCTTTAGTTTCATAGAATTGAAAATTTCACCATTCCTGGTAGTACGCTGAACATTCATTCTTTTTGGTGTGAATACATCTTCTTTCCAAAAGCCAATAAAAGAAGGTTCTTCGTTAAATGAAAGAGAGGTGACATCATATTTGGAATAAAGAGTATAAGTGACATCTACCGTTTCATTTTGATAGGGAGATCGATCAGATATATCAATATCGATGAACATATTGTCTGACAGCTTTCCACTTGAAGATTTTGGGGAATTATTTTTTTTTCCTTGAGAGGGAGCTGGTTCATTACTACCCTGGATAACGTTCATGTTAATAGCTTTAGTTTTATAAAATTTCTTTTTGTACTTAATCGTAATAGAAGGAATGGTGATTTTTCCTACTCTTTTTGCTCGAAGAGAATATTGATATTTTTTTGTTACAGAAGATTCAAAGCTGCCATTTACCATAGTATAGCTTGAAGATGAAGAAGTAGAAACTCCCTGATTATTAAAACCATTTAATTTCGGTAAATTTGGAGTACCAATCTTATCAGCATCCGAACCAGAAATTTCAATTGTGTATTTAATATTATCATTAATACCTACAGTAGTACGATTAACGTAGGCAGTTACTCCCAAATCAGCTGCTGATGCATAAATAGCAATAAACAGAAAAATCAATAGCGAGACATATTTTTTCATATTACCAGTATTTTCCAGATTTTTGTCTTTCAGCAGATTTTTTTTCTTTTTCTTTCTGCATTTCTTCTTTTTCTTTTGCCAGGAGTGCTTTGAGCATTTGCTCAGCTTCTTTTTCATCCTTAGACTTTTCTACTTTTTGCTGTTTTTGTTCCTTTTTCTCGTCATCACCTTGTTTTTGTTGTTGCTGCTGTTGTTCTTTATCATCCTTTTTCTCATCACCTTGCTGTTGCTGCTGTTGCTGTTGTTTATCCTTGTTTTCGTCTTTATTGTCTTGATCTTTGTTTTGCTGCTGCTTTTGTTCTTGCTGCTTTTGCAGGTAACGTGATGCAAGCTCATAATTATATCGTGAATCAGGGTTTTGGGGATCATTTACCAGAGATTTTTTAAAGAATTCAAGGGCATTTTTATAATCCTGTTGTTGAAATTTGATATTACCCATATTCTGATATAGTTTTGATTTATTATTGAAATCCTGATCTCGCATTGCCATTTTGTATTCGGCTTCAGCATCTTCCAGCTTTCCCTGTTTGTATAGTGAATTTCCCAGATTATAATGCAAAGTGCTATCTTCAGGATATTTTAAGGCATTTGACCGGTATTTTTGCTGAGCAGCATCTAAATCATTGGATTTATAATCCTGATTAGCCTTGTTGTTTGTGATCACTTTGTCATAGGTCAATACTTCTCCAAATACGAAGCTGGAAATAATCAGTAAAATGGTGATGATAGTGAATGACTTCATAATTATCTCCTTGTTCTGATAACCCTCTCAAAGGGTGTGTTGCGAATAACCATAATAAGAAATTCTATAATAATGAAAATCAAAGTAGCTATTACAAAATAACTGTATTGATCTTTGTAGCGTGAAAATTGACGAGCATCGATCTTTTTCTTTTCCAGAGTTTTGATCTCATTTAGTATTTGAAATATTTCTGATTGTTGGGGTGTGATTGGGAAAAATCTTCCATTGGTTGCTTTGGCAATCCGGCTTAAGGTATCTACATTGAGTTTTGAAAATACAATCTCACCTGCATCATTTTTTGCGTAAACAGTATTGCCATTTTCATCGACAACAGGAATTGTGCTGCCATCGGGAGAGCCTATACCAAGAGTATAGATAATGGCTCCCTGCTTTTTTGCTTCCTCAGCTATATCAACGGCATTGTCCTGAAGATCTTCGCCATCAGAAACCAATATAATTATCTTATGTTTATCCTTTTCTGAAAACACAGCCAAAGAGGTTTGAAGAGCTTTACCGATATCTGTACCATAAGATGTAACCGTTTCAGTATCCAGAAGGCTAAGAAACAGCTTTGCTGCGCCATAATCATCCGTAAGGGGGCATTGGACAAAACTTCTTCCAGCAAAGGTCACTATTGCTATCCTGTCACCTTTAAGCTGGTCTATAAAGAGTGATATCTGGTCTTTTGCACGTTCAATTCTGCTAGGTTGAATATCTGTGGCATCCATGCTTTTGGAAACATCCATACAGATGACTATATCTACACCTTCCTTTTGAACAATCTGCATTTCACGATCCCATTGTGGTCTGGCAAGTGCTATTATCAGAAAGAGCAAAGCGATTATGAGAAAAGTGTTTTTAAGATTAAATTTGAAGGCTGAGAATTGTTGAAAGTAATAATCATAAAAGCGATTTTCGGCAAATTTGGAAAACCTCTTCAATCTTATTCTCTTAGACATAAACACCAGTATCAGTGTTGCTGGGATGAGCAACAATAAAAAGAGAGCTTCAGGATTTCCCCAGTGCATAATATCTCCTATGGAAGTTGTTTCAATATAAAGAATCTGAAAATGAATTCCAGCAATAATAATGCTATTGCCAGCATAATCCAACGGGTGAATAGTTCTTCATATTCGTAGTAGTTTTTGATCTCAATCTGGGTTTTTTCCATGTTATCGATATAATCCATTACTTCTACTAACTGCTCAGTATTTCTGGCAAGTCTGGCATGGTCAGTCCCGCATGTTTTGGCAATATCATTTAAGATATCAATATCAAAATCAATATTTACTTTTCTATAACCATTGCCATAAGGGAAATCAACTAGTCCTTTTCTGCCAACCCCGATCGTGTAAACTT
>Ga0307990_1002653_pt1 | contig 14188 bp, 12 predicted proteins | sample EllFjometagen129_FD_203168 | JGI IMG/M metagenome (GOLD analysis project Ga0307990, IMG submission 203168) | Marine microbial communities from Ellis Fjord, Antarctic Ocean - #129 | ecosystem: Environmental > Aquatic > Marine > Unclassified | place: Southern Ocean | collected 2014-10-08
GGCGAAGCGGCAGGTGATGGGACGGGTAGGAATCGACAGTATCGCCGGACCCAGCGAGGTGCTTATCGTCGCCGATGCCACCGCCAAGTGCGAGTGGGTGGCGGCGGACATGCTCGCCCAGGCCGAACACGATCCCGGCTCGGCCGTGCTTGTTACGGACTCGCCTGAACTCGCCAAAGCCGTCGCTACCGAGATTGATCGGCAGCTTCCCGGCCTCGAACGTGCCGATGCCCTGCGAAGTGCCCTGGACCGCTACAGCGCCATTATCGTTGTGCCGGACATCGACGCCGCGTGCGCCGTCGCCAATGACTTCGCCACCGAGCATCTTCAGATAATCACCGCCGACGACCAGGCCGCACTGGGCAAGATTCGCCACGCCGGTGCCATCTTCCTCGGTCCGCACACTCCAGTGCCGCTGGGCGACTATTACGCTGGCCCAAGCCACGTCTTACCCACCGGCGGCACGGCCCGGTTCTTCGGTCCGCTGAGCGTCAATGACTTCTTGAAGGCCTCCAGCGTAACAAGTTACGACGCCCCCAGCCTGGCCGCCGACGGCCCGGATGTGGCGGATTTCGCTAGCAGAGAAGGACTGACTGCGCACGCGAATGCGATTCGAATTCGAATGGACAAGCGTAGGTAACTCATGAATCTCTTCCGCCCCAACATCCAACGGATGACCCCTTACGTTCCCGGCGAACAGCCGGGCATCGGCGAGCGGGTTATTAAGATCAATACGAACGAGAACCCTTATCCGCCATCACCGGCGGCGATGAAGGTGCTGCGCGAGATCGACGGCGAGCAGTTTAGGCGCTATCCGCAGCCGACGGCGCAGGCTTTCCGCGTTGCGGCCGGGGCTGCGCTGGGCTACGATGCAGACTGGATCCTGCCCGGTAACGGCAGCGACGATCTGCTTACGATGATCTTCCGCGCATGTACCGAGCCAGGCCGGGCCGCGGCGTATCCCATGCCGACTTACACGCTGTATCGCACGCTGGCTGGGATACAAGACGCCGAGGTTATCGAAGTGCCGTTCGACGACGACTTCAATCTCCCTGCCGATGCCCTGGCTGCGGCGGGGGCGCCCTTGACGCTGGTTGCCAATCCAAACGCGCCGTCGGGTACGTTGTTTACACCGGATGAACTGGAGGCCCTGGCCGGACGGGTGAAGGGGCTGATGGTCGTCGATGAGGCGTATGTGGACTTCGCCGAATCCAGTGCCATCGATCTTCCGCGTCGCTGCCCGAATGTGATCGTCCTTCGCACGCTGTCGAAAGGTTACTCAATGGCGGGGCTTCGGCTGGGCTTTGGCCTGGCCAGGCCGGAGATACTGACTGGCCTGATGACGGTTAAGGACAGCTACAATGTTGACGTCGTCGCGTGCGCGGTAGGCGCGGCGGCGATTGCGGATCAGGCGTACAAAAATGAGTGCGCCGCCAAAGTTCGCTCGTCGCGGGCCGCGCTGGCGGGGCAGTTGGAGGCCATGGGATTCGCGGTCTGGCCTAGCCAGGCGAACTTCCTGCTGGTCCGCCCGACGACCGTCGGGGCCAGGGAAATATACGAAGGCCTCAAGAAACGGGGCATTTTGATTCGATACTTCCAACAGCCGAGGCTCGAGGACAAGTTGCGGATCAGCATCGGCACGGATCAGGACAATGCCCAGCTCGTGCGGGCAATCAGAGAGATACTATCGTCCGTCGATAAATGACGAGGCGAACGAGGCGAATAATGAGCAAGCGAACCGCGACAATTCAGCGGGATACGAAGGAAACGAAAATTCAGGTCACGCTCGATCTCGATGGGGCTGGGACGGTCGGGGCGCGGACGGGCATAGGTTTTCTCGATCACATGCTGGACCACTTCGGCAAGCATGGCCTGGTGGACCTGACGATCCAGGCCGAGGGCGATCTGCACGTTGACGATCATCACACGGCCGAGGATGTCGGAATATGTCTAGGCCAGGCCATTGCCAAGGCACTTGGCGACAAGGCGGGCATACGCCGCTACGGGTTCGCATCCGTGCCGATGGATGAGGCACTGGCGAGCGTGTCGGTGGATTTGTCAGGCCGGGCCGTAATGGTGTTCAACGTCCGCTTCACAAGCGACAAGATCGGCACATTCGACACGCAGCTTATCGAGGAGTTCTGTCGCGCCCTGTCGGCCCACGCGGGCATGAATCTGCACATCAACGTGCCTTACGGCGCGAACGATCACCACGTGGCCGAGGCCGTCTTTAAGGCTTTGGCCCAGGCGTTCCGCGCGGCCAAGGCGATAGATCCGGGCCGGGGCGGGCAGGTGCCCAGCACCAAGGGCAGCCTTTAGCGAATGACCTCGCGGGCGAAGTATTTGCTGGTTCAGTCTTTCACGGGCTCGCGGGTCCTGCTGGCCGGCGGCTTCGTCGCGGTTCTGACGACGGCGTCGGCGGGTTCGGCGGGCGCGTGGGCGGCGGTGGGGCTGTTGGCGATTATCGAGATTACGGATTTCTTGGACGGCACGCTCGCACGCCGACTTGGCGCTACAAGCCGGTTCGGCGAGTTGTTCGACCCATACTGCGATTCCGTTGCCCGGCTGATTGTGTTCTTCACGCTGGCGTCGGCGGGTCTGGCGCCGCTTTGGCTGCCGGCCGTGATGGCGATCCGCGATGTGTCCGTGGCGTACGTTCGTATCCTGTGCATGCACACCGGTCGAAAGGTCGCGGCGCGATTCAGCGGCAAGCTCAAGGCCATTGTCCAGGGCACTGGGGCGATCGTGTTTGCGACGACGTTGGCCTGGCCGGCGATGGACGCCCTGGCCGGTCCGCTTCGTCCGATCTTCGCCGCCGTAATCGCGGCAGTGACTCTCTGGTCGGCAGTGGACTATCTCATTGGCGCCCTGACGCCGCGACAAGTTTGACGGCATGCATCACCGGAGAACGCGGCAGGGATGTATTTCGTGCATCCCTGCCATAAAGATTGCCGAACGTCCGCAGTCTGGGGCGGTCAGCTTATTTCCTCGATGATCACCGCCTCGGTCAGGCCGTGGTCGACGAGTTGGTAGTGCCTTGTCCAGTCTGTGTTGTTGGGGTCGAAATGGCCCGGGCCGGTCCAAGATTGCCAGGGAACGTGCATCGGGCCGAGGATGTTCTTTCGGCCGCCGATTACCTCCACCGTAACCGCGTTGTCGCCATCGGTGAGTGCGTCGGTAAGTTCCACCTCCATGGGCGCCCAGGGTAGGACGAGTTTTTCGGAGCCGGCGTGGACCACCACGGCCGTGGCACTGACGCCCGGCAGGCGAATGCGCACCCGTCGGCCTAGGGACTTTCGGACGGTCATTCGGTAGCGGACGCATCCGCCGTAGAAGTCCAGGCCTTGCCCGACCCACGAGCCAAGTTCAAGTCGGCTCGGCGCGGCGGTCAGTGTCATCGAGCCCGGCGCGGGAGCGTTTCCTTCTCGCAGGGCCGTGCCGAACTCGCCGACAAGGTAGAGGTCTTCGAGTTCCATGTCCGGGCGATAGTCCATGGTCAGCAGGACTTCGTTATCGCCTTCTATAAGCAGGTCGGCGATGTCGATCGTGCGGATGTCCTCATCCACCCAGAAGCCGTCCGCCTCGCCGGCGTCCTTGCCGTTGACGGTTATCGCGAAATCTTCCGGCCTTTCCACGCCCAGTCGGCACGTGCGTGGCAGATCGGTCACGTGGAAGCCGAATCGCAGGCGACAGAGGCCTCGCGGGGCGGTATCGACGGTCCCGGCGGCGTAAAGGTACCACGGTTGGTGCTCGCCGCCGAGGCGGGAGCCCAGGCCGAATTTGGCGCGGATTGCCTGGTCTGCCTTGAGCACAGGGATGTCGTCCGAGAACGGCTCGTCGCCGAAGCTGTATTGGCAGTAGTCAAGTGGCATGGTATTGGGCTCGGCGCGTTCGATATCGAACGGTCCAGTCAGGGCGGTCTCGCTGATGACCGACGGGGCGGGCTCCGGCTCGGCGGCGTCTGGGACGTTCAGGCCCAGTGTCACCAGGGCCGAGCCGGTTGGCGGCAGGTCGAGTTCGAATTGAGCCTTGGCATCGCCGCCCTTGCCGCTGATGGTCGCGTCGACGCGGGTTTGCTTGCCGGTTCGCGCATCCCAAAGGACCACCGGCCCGGCGGCGGCGACGCTTACTTCCACGCGATGACCGGCTGCGCGGTCGTGGGATTGGACGAACAGCAGATGCCCGTGGTCGATCTTTCGCAGCATGGCCCAGGCGCAAGTCAGTTCCTTGCCCGACTCAGTGACCGACACGCGGCGCTCCAGCAGCGGTTCGATGGCGGTCGTGACGGACTCGACGCTGTCGCAGGTTTCGCTGGCGGCGATGAGTGTGTCGATAGTCTCGTTGGGTTCAGAATCGACGAGTTCGGGTCGGCGTCCGACGAACAGCACCCTGCCGCCCTTGGCCTGAAACGCTGCCAGTATGTCGACGGTTGTCTTGCGAAGGGTCATCGAAGGCGGGACGATGGCGAGTTTGTAGTTAAGCAGGCCGACCTTGAGGCCCTTGTTGTCGACCTTTCCATGGGAGGCCAGCAGAGACTCGTCGGCGAAGTCCCAGTCATAATGCTCGTTGCTGAGCGTTCGTGTGAGTTTGTTCAGCGCGTCGTCCATTTCCGGCAGCAGGCTTCGCTCGCCGGCGAGGAATGCCGTCGCCCAGCCGCTCTCGACAGGATGGATAACCAGCACGTCTCGCACGGGCGTTCCCTCGGTCAGGGCCAGGCTCAGCCGCGAGAAATAGTCTTCCACGATGCCGTAGTGAGGCCACCACGGGCTGTGCGAGAAGATGCTCGCGGGGTAGTCGCGCTTGGCCCCGCCGGCAAGGCTGAAGTGGGTCAGGTGCGGACAGCGGAAGTTCACGCCGGCGGCGAATTGCCAATCGCCCACAAACTTATGGCCCTCGAGGGGCCAGTCCCACCCGGTGCAGCCATAAAGCTCGCTGAGCACGCGAGGTTTACCCAACTGGTCGGCGACGGATGAACACTGCTTGGCGGTGATAAGCTCGCGGTCCTGGTCGCACAGAATGTCGATGCCTGGCCATTGCATGTGCTCGTAGTGGGGCATGCACGCGCCGACGACCCTGATCTGCGACGCGAGGGTCTCCTCACACAGCATGTGTCCGGTGAGGGCGATCTTGTGCTTGCCGCACCACTGGCCGATCTGCTGGCTGAAGGCCTCGACGAACAGTTCGGTGGCAGTGCGATAAAAGTCGTGCCGGACCTTGGAGAATTCCCCGTCGGCCGAGGCGAAGACCAGTTCCGGTAGGTGTTGGCGGACATCGTAGCCGCGGCGTTTGACGAACTCTCGCGGCATTTGGCTGGTCCATACCTGCCTGTACTCGCCTTTGTCGGGGTCCGACCTTGAAGACCCGTAGTTAGGCTCGTCTGTGAAGATGGCCGGGACCAGTTCGCCGAAATCCTCGCCGTAGCGGTCGGCGTAAGCCTGGTGCGTGACTCGGATGAACTCGGCCACGGCGTCGGGGCTCATCGTGTCGAGATACTGCCCGTCATTGTGCCAGCCGGTGGTCGGCGTCGGCACGACGTCGAACGACATTAGAGTTTCGCCCGGCTTGACGTCGTCTGAAGTCTCGGCCTCGCGGTAGGACGCCATCCGCCCGGACTCATCGAGCGAGACCGCGAACGTCGCGAGCCTCTCGGCGTTTTCCGCCGGCTCGGCGGCGCTGGTGCACAGCAGGTTGACCATGCCGTACTCGGGGTGCTTGCGCGTGACGATCCCGCCTGCTGAGCCGCTGGGCCAGCGGTCCTCGTCGTAGAGGTACGCCTTCATGCCCAGTTCACGGGCTCGCTCGACGCAGGCCGAAACGCAGGTGAACCACTCGTCGGAGAGGTACGGTGTCTTCAGGCCGTAACGGCTGTGCATGAAGAAGCCGCCCATTTCCGCGGCGTGCATCGAGTCGATCGCTCGGCAGAGACGATCGGGGTCCAACTTGGAGTTCCACGACCAGAATGGCGCGCTGCGGAACTCTCGGCCTGGGCTCAGCCAAGCTTCTATAAGGTTTCCTGACTGGCTCATCGCTTCGGTCATAACTAGCTCCTGCCGTAATTGTGATTTACTCTTCAACGTATCTTAACCGTTAATGATGAAACGCCATCTAATTCTCGTTGGTTGCGGTCTATGGTCAACGAAAAAGACTTTCCCGGCAGGTGCGTCCCAGGCAAGACGTTTGCTTCATGCTGATACCGATCCTAGACTTGGGCTTGGGCCTTGTACCCGGGGGCTTTCCCCGCAGGCTGATCCGAACGAAATACTGAGCGGAAGGCGACCGATATGGAGCGAAACAAAAGGTTTTTCGTTGAGGACCTCGCCGACGAGTCCATCGGGCTTTCGGTCGGTGAGGCCCATCACGCAATGCACGTGATGCGTTTGGGTGCAGGTGACTCGGTCGAATTGTTCGATGGCCACGGCGGCGCTGCCGATGGCATCATAATCGAGGCGCGGCATGGCAAGGTTTCCGTTGGTGTTGTCAGCCGACGTCAGCCCATGGTCCGGCCTGGGCCGTTAATTCACCTCGCATTCGCCGTGCCCAAGGGCAAGCGGCTTGATTGGCTTCTGGAAAAGGTCACCGAACTGGCGGTTGGGTCGCTTACGCCGGTGGGCTTCGAGCGTTCGGTCGTGGATCCCGGCGAACTTGTCGGGGCAAAACGCGAGCGTTGGATTGGCCATTGCGTTTCGGCAGCCAAGCAGTCCGGGTTGGCCTGGCTGCCCGAGTTGCACAATTCTCGGGCGATGGGTGACTTTTTGGCGTGGTTCGCCCGGTCCGGTCAGATTGGGTTGGTTGGTTCGGCCGAGGGCGACGTCGGCAGCGTCAAAGACGCCCTTGCCTCGATAGTGACGGCACCGGCCAGCGAGATATGCCTGCTCGTCGGCCCGGAAGGGGGGCTGGCGGCCAGCGAATACGCCGCCGCCGGCGCGGCTGGGTTCGCGCCGGTCCGCCTGGGGCGGACCACACTGAGGATCGAAACCGCCGCCATTGCGCTGACCGCCGCGACAATCGCGGTTCTGGATGAGCGGTAGTTGGCGGGTGCGATCCAGGAACTCCATTGGTCGGGGAATCACACTGGAATTGCCTTGTCTGCGATTGGATGCGCAGGGTGCGAAGTTACCGGCGTTGCGGTGTCGGTGGTGGTGGGGTCAGGTGTAGACCGCCCATTCGTCTTGTGGTTCTTTTTCTTCCCTGTCGGCGGTGTCTTGTTCTTTGGTCTCGAAGCCGACGGTTTCTCGCAGGATGTAGAGGGGGCGGGCCTTGGCTTCTTCGAAGATGCGGCCTACGTATTCGCCCAGTACGCCCATCAGCAGGAACTGCAATGCGAACATCGCCACGAATATGAAGGCCACGCTTACCGCAGCCGAGGGTGCCAAGCCCAGGGGCCAGAGCAGGACCGCGAGAATTGCGTACAGCGCGCTTATGCCAAGCAGTGCCGCCCCCGCAAAGCCAGCCAGGCGAAGCGGCAGGAGCGAGTAGTTGAACACCCCGGCTGTGGACATGTTCACCAGTTGCCGCAACGTGTAACCCGGCGCACCGGCGGCACGTCGTTCCGCCTGGTACGGCACGGTCGTTTTGCGGAAGCCCACCCAATGCACCAGGCCGCGGACGAACCGGGCGTGTTCGCGGTGGTCGCGCAGCGCTCGAACAACCTTGTGGTCGAGCAGGCGGAAGTCCGCGAGGTTGGTCAGGTCGGCGCCCGTTGCGATGCGAATAACGCGGCACGTCACATGCCCGACCCATCGGTGGAAGCGGCTGAGGCCGTCGGTGTCCTTGCGGACGGTGCAGACGACCTCGAAGCCCTCTCGCCAGCGGGCGACTAAATCGGGGATCAATTCCGGCGGGTGCTGGCAGTCTGCGTCCAGGCTTATCACGGCCTTGCCCTGGGCGAAGTCGTACCCGGCCGTCACGGCCACCTGATGCCCGAAGTTGCGAGAGAACTCGACGCATTTGACTCGCGGGTCCATCTCTCGAAGTCTTCGAATCACCGTGGCGGTGTCGTCGGTCGAGCCATCGTTGACGAAGACTATCTCGTACGATTCGTCCAGTTGGTCGGCGACGACCTTGAGTCGGCCGTAAAAGTGCTCCAGGCCTTCCTGCTCGTTGAAGGCCGGAACGACGAAACTGAACGTAATATCGGATTGTTCGTTGCTTTCCATGAACTTACGATTGTACCGGATTTGGCGAAAATGCAAAGCAGATTCGCTCGATATCGCTGGCGGGCCGGGCTACTTCCGCTTGGGCGGGTCGTCTTGCGCGAGGGCTTCCAGCAGCCAGTTGGGGGGGCGTTTGGGTTTGCCGGACAGGTCGGTAATGGCATGGATCGTGTATCCGGAGGTCACGTCGGGGCCGTTATTGGCGTGGCGGATTTTCACGTCGAATCGCAGCCTGGCCCGGCCTGCCATTTCAAAGGCGGCGGAGGCTTCCAATTCGTCGTCGTATCTGGCCCGGCCTAGATATTTCACATGGGCCTCAACCAGAGGCAGCATCGCGCCACGCAGTTCCATATCGGCGTATGCGATGCTCATCGAGCGGAGCAGTTCGGTTCGGGCGCACTCAAACCATTCGAGGGCTCGCGAGTTGTAGAACGTGCCCATCTGGTCTGTTTCGCTGTATCTGACGCGGAATTTGCACACGCAAGTTTTTGCCATGTCAACTCCTGAGGTGTTGGAAGGCGGTGTAGTAATGCCTGGAATGATACGCCTGTCGCTTGATGAAGCGGAGTTTGTCGCTTCCCTCCAACGCGCTGCTTGCCCACGCCGGTAGATCTGTTGCGAAGGTTCGATCGGGCACAGCCGACGCCATCGCTGCCCAGCATGACATTACCACAAGCAGACCGAGGCCGATTGTGCTTCCATTGCTCATTAGATAATTCCAACGCAATCGGGCTGATCAGCGAAGCTTTCCGATGGCCTGGCTTATCTTGGCAATGAGTTGGTCCGTGTCAAGCGGTTTGGCGAGGCATGCGGCGGCACCGCACTCGATGATGCGTAGTGCGGCCTGAGGAGAGTCGTCGCCGGTAATGGCGATGACTTCGATATCCTTGCCGTTCGGTCTGGACTTGATTCGCCGACAGACTTCGTAACCGTCCTGGCCTGGCATTCGAAGGTCCAGCAGAACGACGTCGGGTTGCCACGAGCCGACGATTTCCCCAGCCGCGAAGCCATCGTTGGCTTGCCTGACTTCATAGTCGGGGTGATGCTCGTGGACCAAGCGGGCGATCCACTTGGCGACATCAGGCTCGTCGTCGACGATGAGTATCCTGTGTGTGGCATCGGTCAGTTCGGGCGGGACGGGTAGATTATGTCTCTTGACGAAATCCAGCAGGTCTGCCCTGGCTACTCGCCGATGCCCACCGGGCGTCTTGCCGGCTTTTAGCTTGTTGCCGTCAATCCAGTTGGCCACCGATCCGACTGCCACACCCAGCATCCTTGCGACGTCGGTTGTTGATAGGTGCTTGGCTTCAGTCATATGAGCCCAACCAAACTTTTATCCCAAGATAACCTATGTCCGCATAATCAAGCACGACGCGGGTCTTCAATGCATGCTACCAATAATAGCCCATGGAGTCCCGATGATATTTAATCTTTCTATGTCTTTAGGGAGAATGGCGCGAGTGTCCGCGGGTTACGGTGTGGCCTGACATGGTTGCGCCAGGTTTTTCATTGTGGATTTGGCCTGGATGGGAATTGTGAGATTAGCCTTCGATGTTTGTCGTGCTCTCAAGGCCGACCCTGAGCTTTGCATGATCCCCATCATATTCCTTTCGGGATTCACCGAGGCTGAAGACAAGATCAAGGGCCTAAACATCAGCGCGGTGGACTACGTCACCAAGCCTTTCGACGCCTTCGAGCTTCGCGCTCGAGTCAACGCCGCCCTGCGGACCAAGCATATGCAGGATTTGCTTGTCGAGTATGCCAAGGTCGATCCGCTTACGGGCCTTGCCAACAGGCGTGGCTTGATGGAGCGGCTGGCGGAGGAATGGGCACGCGTCCAGCGCCACGGCGGGAAACTATCGTTCATCATGGGCGATGTGGACCATTTCAAACGCGTCAACGACACCCACGGCCACACCATTGGCGATCACACGCTCCAGGCTGTCGCCGGCGCCATCGCCGACCAGTGTCGCCTGGGCGACCTCCCGGCACGCTACGGGGGGGAAGAGTTCGCCATTGTCGTCACTGATGAAAATGGCGATGAGGCCGCGATACTGGCTGAACGATGTCGTCAGGTCGTCGAAGCCATGCAACTCGACGCCGGGTCTGATAGGGTTATCGCCACTGCCAGCTTCGGCGTGGCCGACGCAGCCAACGCAGACTCGCCCGAAACACTCATTCGCCACGCAGACAAGGCTCTCTATCGAGCCAAGAACGGTGGCAGAAATCGCGTGGAAGTTTCACGCGAAGACGCCAACGCTCTCGCGTCACCCGAGATGATGTACTGAGGCTGACGAACCGTGGAAACCTGATCAAAGGGCCATTTGTTCCCGCCCTGTTTTTACGAATTGCAGACAAGGCCTCCTCCGGCTAGTGCCGATACCAGCAAGGGCAGTAGGTGCCGAGTGGGAGTGTTCGTGCTCATGAGGCCGATTCGTTGCGAAAGACCACTCACCGCCTTCGAGGTTCGGCAGCACTGTTTGGCACCGATCCTACCTGCGTTTTGGCCGCGCGGCTTTCGGACGCGGCCATACTGGCCCCAAGCCTCGGAAGCTCTCGATGAACTTGAGCGAGAACTTGCCAAGCTGACCGATGCACTGGATGCCCTCAAGAACGATAGCTGGAAGACCACTGGACCCGCAGGGAAAATCTGCCCCGCTGCCGACTGATATCAGTTTCTTAGTGCTTGTGAGCCTACTATGGTAGGAACGGTTCGGATGGCGTATGTCGAGGTGACGATGATAAAACGAGCGACAACACTTTTGGCGGCGAGAATGTCGGCCGCGTGCGCGTTGGCATTATCGGTGGCGTGCTTTGGTTGCAGCGGGGCGGCGGGCAACTTCGTCTCGGTGGAATCCAAGGCCCAGTTTCAGGCGATGGTCTTGGAGTCCCAACGGCCTGTAATGGTGGAGTTCTACCGCGACATCTGCCCGGTTTGCCTTATTGAGAAGCCGAAGCTGAGCCGTATCTCGGAGGTTTACGCCGACAAGATGGGGTTCATAAAGGTCTCGCGTAGGGTAACCGAGGTTCGGCAGCAATACGAGGTGGCCTTCTACCCGACCGTCATCGTGTTCAATAATGGCAAAGCGTTTAGACGAAGTGTCGGCGAACAATCCCAGGAGGTCTACGCGGAGATGATAGACGCCAGCCTGTTCGCCAAGGCCCTGAAATGACATAGGAAAGCATTCCCCCACGGGCCGCGAGGTCGCGGTAATGCCCGATTTTTCTTGTTTTCGCCCCCCTCGCTGGTAACAGGTCCACGAAAACGCGCCGCGAATCTGTCGGAGTCTGTTAGAATCGGGGAATGTTGGAGCATACTTTTTGTCACATACCAACCATTGGTCTCCAGGCCGAGCGCGAATTGTGGGCTTGTGGGATTAGGACCTGGCGCGATGCCCTGGCGGCCGATCACCTGCCGCTTTCTGAGCCCAAGTGCGAATTGCTGCTGGCGGACCTGGCCGACTCGGTCGAGAATCTCTCTGCCGGGCGAATGGAATACTTCCAGCATCGCCTTGCCTCTCGTCATCATTGGCGGATGTTCCCTCACTTCGACGGGTCGGTGGCGTACTTCGACATCGAAACGACCGGTCTGGGCAATGGTGCCGACCACATCACGACAATCGTCCTTTATGACGGCCAAACCTTGCGTCATTACGTTTACGGGCGAAACCTTGAGGACTTCGTTAGCGACGTGGCGGACTATCGCCTGTTGGTGACGTACAACGGCAAGAGTTTCGATGTCCCGTACACGCGGGCTGAGCTTGGCTGCCCGCTGGGCCAGATGCACATCGACCTTCGCTTCGTGCTTGCCGGGCTGGGCTTTCGAGGCGGGCTCAAGGGCTGCGAGCGGGCACTGGGCTTGGACCGCGAGGGCCTGGCCGACATGGACGGCTATTTTGCGGTGCTGCTCTGGCAGGAGTATCTAAAGGGCAACAAGCGGGCTTTGGACACGCTGCTGGCCTACAACGCATTGGACGTGGTGAATCTCGCCACGCTCATGCCGATGGCCTACAACCTCAAGCTCCAGCAGACCCCCTTTGCCGAAACCCACGCCCTGGATGTGCCAACCCCGCCTGCTGTGCCATTCACGCCGCACATGCCCACGCTCGACATCATCCGACGCCGCTACCTGGCACGCGGCGGAGGCAAGCGGCGACGACGACGGCGATAAAGTGGACCCTTGGGTCATTGCGGGTTTGTGCCAGGGAAAGAGTTTGCACGATGACTCAAGTCTGAAAGAATGATTTGCTGTAGGTTTGCGATTGCCGCGGGCCATGGGCATCCAGGCAGTGACGGTTCAGACACATGCGAAAGGCGGGCCAATGCGAGCTGATCAGAAGCAGACGACGCGGCGAGGATTTCTCAGGACGGTGGGTTTTGGCATGGCTGCGGCGTTCGGGGCCGGGGCGCTCGCCCGGGCGGCGGGCAAACGGACCAGGCCGAACATTCTGTTTCTGCTCAGCGACGACCAGCGCGCCGACACGATAGGGGCGTGGGGCAACGAGTACATCAAGACCCCGAACCTCGACAAGCTGGTCGCCGGCGGGTACAGCTTTCGGGGGAATTACTGCTTCGGGGGCAATAGTGGGGCGGTGTGCCTGCCGTCGCGGGCGATGATCAACAGCGGCAAGACGTTCTTCCACGTGGACCTGCGCCTCAGGGGCGTGAAGATCCTGCCGGAATTGCTCCGCGAGAACGGATACATCACGTTCGGCACAGGCAAGTGGCACAATGGGGAGGAGTCGTTTGTGCGCGGGTTCGACAAGGGCAAGGCGGTCATGTTCGGCGGAATGTCGGATCACACCAAGGTGCCGGTTCGCGATATCCAGGCCGACGGGAAGCTCTCGCCGGTGCGGACGGGCGAGAAGTTCTCGAGCGAACTGTTCGCCGACGCGGCGATCGAGTTTCTCACCGCCGATCACGGCGACAAGCCCTTCTACGCGTACGTTCCGTTCACCGCGCCGCACGACCCGCGCCAGCCTCCGATGAAGTACCGACAGATGTACTACGACGCCCGCCCACCACTGCCGAAAAACTTCATGCCCCAGCACCCGTTCAACAACGGTCACATGGCCGGCGGTCGCGATGAAAACCTCGCTCCCTGGCCGCGGACTAAGGAGGTCATCAGCGACCAGTTGGCTGAGTATTACGGCCTGATTACACACATGGACGAGCAGATCGGCCGAATCCTGGCCGCACTGAAAAAGTCCGGCCATGCCGACAACACGGTGGTGGTATTCGCGTCCGACCAGGGCCTGGCCGTCGGCAGCCACGGCTTGCTTGGCAAGCAAAGCGTCTACGAGCACAGCATGCGAAGCCCGATGATATTCTCGGGTCCGGGAATCCCAGTCGGGCGGTCCACGGAGGCCTTCACCTACCTGATGGATATCTACCCGACCATCTGTGCCCTGACAGGCGTGACCCCGCCGACCGATCTGGACAGCGAAAACCTCCAGCCGCTCTGGCAGGGCAGTCGCCGCGTGGTCCGCGACAGCGTCTTCCTGCCGTTTTTGAGCATCATGCGGGCTGTGCGCGACGAGCGGTGGAAGCTCATCCGCTATCCGAAGATCAACCACACCCAGTTATTCGACCTGGAAAACGACCCCGACGAACTGCACAATCTCGCCGATGATCCGCAGTACGCCGAGCAGGTCAAACGCATGACGGCCCTGCTGGTGCAGTGGCAGAAGAAGGCCGACGACAAGCTGCCGTTGACCGTCGCCAAGCCCATGTCCAAGGAGATCGACCTGACCGGCAAGAAGCGCAAGCCAGACCGCTGGCAGCCGGCGTGGATTCGCAAGAAGTACTTCGGAGTCGATGAGTAATCTGCAATGCCGCTTTGTTAATGTGGTCAAGCAGGGCTGACCTGCCGAAGCAACCGCGCGGTCGGCGACAAGCTAAAGCAACACTTGCGTGTCCCCAAAAACTGGGCGCGGGTTTAAGGTGGAATCGTCTCCGGGTACGATGGGGTCCAATGGCCCTGGAAGGAGACGATGGCGTGCTACGAAAACGACGGCGGTTTAAGGCTGAGTTCA
>Ga0307990_1002654_pt1 | contig 14187 bp, 11 predicted proteins | sample EllFjometagen129_FD_203168 | JGI IMG/M metagenome (GOLD analysis project Ga0307990, IMG submission 203168) | Marine microbial communities from Ellis Fjord, Antarctic Ocean - #129 | ecosystem: Environmental > Aquatic > Marine > Unclassified | place: Southern Ocean | collected 2014-10-08
AGTCTGATTTTTTACCAAACCCAAAGTTGTTAAAACAGATTTATTAACTTCATTAATTTTAAGTTCATCTACTAATTTTTTTGTTAGGTACTCAAACTCTAATTTGCTACTGCTATTATCTAATTGATCAAATGATAGATTTTTGCAAGATAATACTAATCTTGTTAAATTTACAGCATCAACTGCTACTGTTGATGTATCATTCCTCATATATGCTTTATTTTTGTAATAGTATGGGCCATCTTGTCCTTTGAAAACAAGAATTTCTAAAATTTCTTTTCCAGAATGATTCAGTGTGTTTATTTCGTACTGAGGTTTTGGGGTTATTGAATCATTAATACTATTTTCTATATTTATTTTTAAATCTATAATAGTTTTCAGGCCTACTACCATGCCACTATCATCAACTCCAATATATATTTTCCCATCACGATAATTCGCATATGCAGAAATAGTTTTCAATAATGTCTTTGAAAAAATTTCTTTTAATTCAACATCTTTAGCCTCTTTATATTTCATTGTATCACCTCTGTTTCAATTATATCACCTATCGTTTCATTTCGCAACGATAGTTCGTCTTATCGTTTTATTTTGCAATGATAGTTTATCTTATCGTTTCATTTTGCGACGATAGTTTAATATATTATCTTCCTCACTCTTTTCTTTAAGCCTACAAAAAAGGTATTAATAAACACATGTAACACTTTGTGTCTACTAACATCCTATCAATTCACTCGGTATACAATTTTTAGTTTTAAATTATTATCATATTTATATCATTTTATTTAGAGTAGGAAATAAATTGGACTTTAATACTTGGTAATTTTTCATAATTTATGTAATATATATTTGACATAATGGAAAAAATATGTTACATTACATATGAGGTGATATTTTATGGATTACAGAACAAAATATTCAATGATTAATGGTGGTATCTGGTTAGTATTATTCGTTATTTTTTCAATTATATTTTTTTCAAATAATTATCCAATTGTTATTCCAATTTCAAATTACAAACCGGCTATTGTAGTAATTCTGATATTGGCAAATATTAGTAATATTTTTCTTATATTTTTCCTTAAAAATAAAGAAAAAGATGATGAAAGGAATAGTCAATTAATGCTTCTTAGTGCTACCGTTACCATGTTTGTGGTTGTAGGAATACTAATTGCGTGTTGTTTAGCATTATACTTTATCTATAGAGATAATGGATCATTCCCAATATCTTGGCTTTGGTATATTAGCTTTGGTACATTGTTTCTCACTAACATCGTACTCAACCTAAGTTATGTAGCTGTATCATTTAAAGGTGCAGGCTATGGAGATTAAAGAAGTAACAAACAATATTAAAGATTTACGTTACAAAAAAGATAATATGTCCCAGCAACTTCTTTCTGATAAAGTAGGTTGTTCTAGACAAACTATTAATGCTCTTGAAAAAAATAGATATTCTCCATCATTAGTATTAGTTAAAAAAATAGCCACTATATTTAATGTATCTATTGAAGATGTTATCCAAGTTACATTGAAGTAAAAAAACAGCAAATAGCTGTTTTTTTTATGTTTTCAATTTTATATCTCCATTACGATAAACAAGCCCTAATATGCGTACCACATTCTAAACAAACAAAAAGGCCTTTGTTAAGGCGTTCATATCATATTTTACAATTACTTGTGGTACGGATCGTTGTTCTTAATGCTAAATACATTTAAAGTTAACGAGTCAAAGAACCTAATTCGTTTCATGTAACTTATCAACTGGTTTGATAACCTAAATGATAATAATCAGTGAAATTCTTGCTTATTGCTTTATATGAATTTACCTTCAAGACCAAGAATCAGACACTCTCTGCGTTTTTAATTTGAGCGAGCAAGTCGAATTGTATACTCATCAGATACGTAATAAGCATCAAAAAGAAATGTATCTAAAGCGCCAAATATATGAACGTAACCCTTTCCAAAAAGTAGTTTGACACCTTTTTTGACACCCTTTTGCAACAAAACAATAAAAAAAAGGAAATATGATAAAATCATACTTCCCTATATACGGTGTTAATTGGAGCAAGCGAGCGGGATCGAACCGCCATCTGATGCATGGCAAGCATCTGTTTTACCATTAAACTACACCTGCGTGAGTGATAACATCATCTATTTTATATGATATCACTCAAATATTCAACTGTTTTCTGTAGTTTTCTATAAAATTTAATCCAATTATTCATTAGACATCTTTTTCGACTCTAAAATCCTTATTATTTAGCCAGCCTTCTAAACGAATTAACGTATCCACCTTTAATCATTGATACTTCATTTACAACGATTAGAGCATCATCATCTAACTGATTGATTAAATTTATTAATGTTTCCTTATTCTTTCTACTAGAAAAAATCATTAATACTTTTCTGCTTTTAAGTTTACCTTGCGCAGCCATAACAGTTACACCAAATCCAGCATCTCTAATTGCTTTCACAACTTTAGAAGCCTCTTCTCTCATAATAATAGCTTGAACATATATTTTACCAACAGCTAATTTGTTTTCAAGAATAGACCCAATATATACACCAGATGCAAAACCTATACTATATATAATACCTTTCATTGGTGTTTCAGCAACACCAACAATTACTCTAGAAGCTATAAATACCCATAATAGTATTTCAACTAAAGATAGTACTGTTCCTAGTGTTCTATATCCCTTATTAATGTATATAATTCTAAGGGTAGATATCGCTACTTCAATAACCTTTGCAAAAAATATTAATAAAACTTCCCATAACGCAACAGATGTTAAAAAAACCAGTATAGATTGCCACATAATATCACCTTTAATAACCTTTCAAATTCACAAGAATATTATACATTATTTTCGAAAAAAAGAAAGAGAAATTGCAAGAAAAAAAGAAGAACAATATCTTCTTCTTATCTTAACTCTTTTGATTGTATATATATATTGTTAATATACTCCATTTTATTCCTTATAACCAAACATTTTTCTAGGAACAGAGCTCTTTCTTCTTCTAAACTAAATTCTTTAGCATATGTAACTTCTAGGCCATCATCGGAATAAAATTGATTATCAAAGAATCCTGTAAGTTTCATAGAATAAAAAACATCTTGTCCTTCCGCAAAAACTGAATTTCCAATAAACATCTCTGTATTGTATTCAATACCTAATAAATCATATAAAGTTGGTACTATTGTATAGGGACTTACAAATTCTGATATTGTTGAATCATCATCACCAGAAATTCTTAAGTATTCTTCCGTTAATGTAGTATTGTAAATACAGAAAAAGTTCTCATACATATCCATATTATAATAATCATTAAAGTCATCAAATCTTTTTAGATAAATTTCGTGATAGTATACATTATGATCCCCGAACATCACGATAACTGTATCATCTAAAATTCCTTTTTCTTCTAAATCATCAAGCATTAATCCCATTGCTTTATCTAATTCCATAACAGCTGCTTGATAATATCTTATTCTTTCAACGTCTATTTCATCGTGTCCTTCTAATATGTTTGACCATAATCCGTCTGTCTCCGCTTGATCAATAGCTGTGAAATATCCGAGTTCCTCAAATAAATCTACATTTGTTTTTGTCCCACTATATGGCCCGTGAGTCGACAAAGAAGCCCAATAAGAATAGAATGGTCCATCAGTGGTTGACAGGTTATCTAACATTCTTGCCATCGTTACACTGTCAAGAGTGTAATCACCATTCCAACTCCAAATTTCTTCGCCAGGGAAAAGGTCGTCATGTAAATATATATTTTCAAAACCTAAATTAGGCATTAAGAGCCCTCTATCATAAAATGTTTCAAGATTATCATGAAAGTAATTTGTTTCATATCCGTTTTCTAATAATACAGAAGGCATACCATATGAAAAATCATACATACTTGATTCAAAATTAACCGGTGTCATCGGATAATTACCTAACATTGATATAAGTTCTGAGTGATTGGTTTTATTTTCGCTATAACTATTGTCAAAATATAACCCGTTTTCTGCCATTTGATACATGTTTGGTGTTAGTGTCTCATTTATCGCAAATGATTGAACGGACTCTAATAGAATAGTAATAACATTCTTGCCTTCTAACAATCCAAAGTAATCTGTTGCTTCTGACAGATATAGGTTTGTTTCACTTGTGTTATTTATGTTATTTTCATCATCAGGATTATCTACATTATGGTTCCTTTGTTCTATTAACCCTTCGACTTCCTTAGTATAATATCCCAGTAACCCATACTTTTCTAATGAAGCTCTTTTAAAAGCCGAAACGTTTGTATCACTTAAAAACTCACTAATAGAACTAGTATCAATCATAAAGAATCCAAATACCAATAAGATAGATAAGACAAAGCTAGGTACTGCTTTTCTATAATACATATTTATTGTAGGCGCAGTATTTTTAAGATGTCTGTATGTACTTCTCATTCCAAAGAAATATAAAGCCCCATATATAAGAGCTATTACAATACTTAAAATTGAAATGTGCTCAATATTAATAACATCAGCTGCTTCCCCAATTAACTGGATTTGGTGAATTGTAAATAAATCTAAATAGACAGTATACATGTTTACATTGAGTAAGAATAATACTATAAATATAAAAGCGAAAAAACTTAAGAAGTATATAGATACTTTTCTTGACTTAAATAAAAATGTTATCGAGCCAATGGCAAATGCTATTACTATATCAATAATATAATCTTTTGGTAAAATGTTAAAATCAACCCAAATAAAAGTTGTCATTTCAACTATTAAATAAAATAATATAAATACTAATATAATTCCCAACTTGTTTTTTAATAAATTTTTCATATGTAACCTCTTTGACTAATAAATATTATAACATATTCGCGAAAATATTAAAAAAAAAGATTACTTAAAAGTAATCTTTCATTGTCTTATCTTTCTTTAAAAATCATAATACTTCTTAAACTCAGCTGGATGAGGGATATTTCCTATTCTTCTTACTTCTGCGCGTTTTTCTTTAATCCACACATCGATAAGTCGTTTTGGGAAAACAGCTCCTTTTAATAAATAATCATAGTCATTCTCTAAAGCATCCAAAGCTTCATTCAATGTTCTTGGTAATGAATCAATTTTACTTTTTTCATCTTCAGACAAATTGTATAAGTTAAAATCAAAAGGTCCCCAATTATAATCTGTCGGATTGATTTTATTTAATACGCCATCCAAACCAGCCATCAATATAGCTGAATATGCATAATAAGGATTACATGATGCATCTGGGTTTCTAAGTTCAAAACGTTTCACATTTGGCTTCCTTGCATACGCAGGAATCCGTACAACAGCTGAACGATTGGCAGTAGCATAGCCAATTGTTACTGGTGCTTCAAAACCAGGAACTAATCTTTTATATGAATTCGTTGAAGGATTTGTAAAAGCACATAAACTTTTAATGTGTTTTAGAATTCCGCCCATAAAATACATTGCAAATTCACTTAAACCTGAATAGCCTGATTCATCATAAAATAGTGGTTTACCATCTTTAAACAACATCATATGAACATGCATTCCGTTTCCTGCTTCAGACCCCAAAGGTTTTGGCATAAATGTTGCGGTTTTTCCAGCTTGATTAGCCGCATTCTTTATAATATATTTAGCAACCATTGTATTATCAGCCATTTTAGCTAAAGTCCCAAATTCAACTTCTATTTCAAGCTGACCAGAGCCTCCTACTTCGTGATGATGGTATTTTACAGGAACACCCCATTCATTCATCATAAGACAAATTTTGCTTCTCAAATCATAATTAATATCATTCGGTATATCCATGTGGTATCCACCTTTAGTAGATACTTGATACCCGTTGTTATCTTTCGTTCTATTTCCTGAATGCCATTCTGCTTGAGATGTATCCACATAATAAAAAGCTGAATTTGATTTAACCTCAAATGCTACATTATCAAAAATATGAAATTCAAACTCAGGGCCCAATAACATAGTATCAGCTAAACCTGTCTTCTTCATATAATCTTCTGCACGTTTAACGACAGTTCTAGGATATTGTTCAAAATGCTTATTTTCTTTTCCTATTACAAAAACATCTCCTACCATATTTACAGTAGGAATCATTGTAAAAGGATCTATTGTTAAAGTAGAAATATCAGGTATAAACACCATGTCACTGTTCTCAACAGGGGCATATCCATAGTTAGATGCATCAAATCCTATACCTGATTCAAATAAACTCGGTTTAAAGTTTTCAGCTGGTATCGTTAAGTGTCTCCATCTACCATCTAAATCAATAATCTTAAAATCTACCATTAAAATCTTGTTGTCTTTGATAAATGTCAAAGCTTCTTGAATTGTCTTAGCCATTATTACCTCCATATTTTTTATTAAGTAAGCGCTTTCTATTATATCGTGTGTTTATCATATAATCAATCACTTTTTTTTGTTTTTTTCTAAAAAGAACAATATTTTAGAAGAACAACTAAAATGAAATAATATAAATAGAATGTTCATCCAAAATACATGATTTTTTTTTGCTTTATATATGAAAAAAAATTAGCGGATTGTAACGATGAATTTCATGGTAGAATCAGCTTATTAATTGATGACTCAACAGGATTTTAAATTGTTGGAAAAGTCAGAAACTGTTTCAATGACCAAAACTTGTCGAACAATAAAAGTCTTATGTAGTTTTTCTAGCCACTTATTATACAAATAACAACAACTTTATATTTGTATATATATTAAAAGACAACCCATGGTTGCCTTTTAATATATTTTTTATAATTCATTCTTTATTTCATTATGAACTACTACTTGAGGAAAAGGAATCTCAATATTATTCTTGTCAAATAAAACTTTGACATGTTTATTTAATTCTCTTATTGTATATAATCTATCAACTTCTTTTGACCAAGCGACAATTCTAATTCTCATTCCTGATTCACCAAACTTTTCAATTCCTTGATAGAACGGACCTTTTTTAATTGTTGAAACTTCATTTTTGATAAGTTTGACATTTTCTCTCATAAACGTCTCGAATTTTTCAATGTCTTGCTTATATGAAATCTCGATTTCACATATTGCTTGAGATAATACGTTCGATGAATTAATTGCCCCTCTAATATCAGAGTTATTTATCATCTTGATATCTCCATTGACATCTTCAAACTTAGTAATACGAAGACCAAGTTCCTTAACAATCCCTCTGAAGTCACCTATTTCAATTACATCACCGACTGCAAATTGATTTTCGAAAATAATAAAGAGCCCAGCAAATATATCCTCAATTAAACTTTGTGCCCCAAAAGAAATTGCTAAACCTATTATACCAGCACCTGCTAACAATGTAGGTGTTTGAACACCCCAAGCAGAAAGTATTAAGAAAATAACTGCTATTACAGCTATGTATTTAATAGAGTTCATAAGTAGCTTTCCAATTGTTTCACTTCTATGACCTCTTTTAATAAATACCGAGATAATTAATACGAGAACCTTGTATAATATCCAAATAAAGATAACAACAGCAATTGATTCCAAAAGAGTCACATAATTATTTGTAAAAAAATCTATTACGTTAAAAAATTTTCCTATAGAATTATCAATAATTAAAGCAAACTGTGTACCTGGGAAAATTATTGGAGATAATACAGCTACCAATACAAATAAAAGTATTACCGTTGTTACTACTATAATTTTCTTTTGATCTTCTTTTGATTTGTTTTTAAAATTAAATTTCATCCTATTACCTCCTCGGTATTATTTAATGTTTCTAAAATGACTTTATAATAAAATTCTGTTGAATCGATTATTCCAATATCAATAAACATTTCATCTAATACTGGAACTGAAAGTATGAAACTAATAGTTGATTCATCACCATTAACTTCAAAATCATAAGACATTGATTCATATACCCATGTTCCAAATTCATTTACTTCCCAGATAACGTAGTATGCTTGATCATATGTATCTTGTGAACCACTCAAATTGATTGTTACTTCAAAATATGTCTCGTTATCAGTCACAGTGACGTTTGCTTCAAAATCAGGTAATGTTTTAAAATCCACTTCACTAACTTCAACTTCGCTATATTCCAACGTGACAGGGTCAATATACTTAGCAACCAACACCACTTTATACTCTTGATCAGTAGTTAGATTACTAAATTCTATAAGATTTCCACCTTCGTGAAACTGATCTTCGTTTTCTTCTACTTCAATTGATTTCCTTTCGATTATATAGTCGTGTTTTTTGAGAATCACTTCATACTCGACTTCCAGTCTTGGGCTATGTTCAACCCATACCATAAATTCAGCTGATGTATGACTTACTCTATTTGGATATAAAGACCCATAAAGCTCAAACGGCGTGCTATATACAAGTTCATCTAAAATTACTGTAACATCTTCTTGAGTGATAGCTTCTAAATAAACAAATACTTCCAAATTACTATCAGCTCCTTCTAGAATAAAACTCGTTTCATTAATTGATATTGGTATAATTTGATAATGATAAACATCATCTGAACCAGGATATTTAAAGCCATATCGTACTTGTACATTTTTATATTCATCGAATATATCATTAATTAAATATTGAATCTTGTATGATATATTTATTTCAGTTTGATCATCTATCTCTGTAGAAATCAAGATTCCTCCCGCAACGGGATACGTACTTATAGTTTGGCTATCAAGAACTTCTAATCCAAATCCTTTATCTGCGAGCACTTTAATCATATATTCTGTATCAACTTTTAAATCTAAAAAGACACCAATATTGCTTCCTATATTTAAGTATGTAACATATTCTTCAAATTGATTTTCTAAAGTTACCTTCAGAGTATCTTCTATTATTGCATTATCACTATCAGTAACATTTATTGTATAGGTTACAGCATTATTAAACGCTTCTAAATTCTCAATTGCTGCTTCAGGACTTTTTGGGATTACTACTGTCACTATTACAACCGCTGTGATCGTTATTAACAACGAAGAAAAAATAGATTTCAATGCTTGAAACCTAGATAATTTTTTCTTTTGTTCTTTAAATTTTTTGAGACGGGACATCTAATCACCCCCAAACTTATATTTAATTCTATATTGAACTCGCTATTTATTCAACAAGATACTAAAAATTCCAAAAAAAAAGCTGGAATATTCCAGCTTCTATATTTTCATTGCACAAATTGCTATGATACTTGGCCCTGTATGAACACCTAATACTGGCGTTATTGGAATTAGATCAATTCTTTTAACATTAATATCAGTTTCAAGCATTTTTTCTATTTTTTTTGCTGATTCAATATCATCACCATAATGTACTGTAAGTAATACTTCGTCATCTTTAAAGAATTCTTTTAATTTTTTCTTCATGGTTATAAAAGTTCTTTTCATTCCAAAGCCTTTTGAGAGTGTGTGGTATACGCCATCATCGTTTACCCCTATAATCGGTTTAACATGTAATATGTCTCCTATAGTTCCTTCAACAAATCCAATTCTTCCACCTTTTCTTAACCATTTAAGTGTTTCAACAGTAAAGAAAGCCAAACTCTTATTAAATCTCAAATCATCTAGTCTTTTTATTATTTCTTCTATCGATTTACCTTTTTTAACTAAATCTACAGCTTCCATAACTAGATATCCTTGAGCCATCGCTAAAGTTTTTGAATCGTATAGATGTATGTTGACGCCTTTGACTTCAGCGTTAGCGTTTCTGAACGCATTGTACGTACCGCTCAAACCACTAGATATTGATATTACCAAAATATCTGTGTACCCGTCTTTTTTTAACGAATCAATAGCTTCAAAATAATCCTCAACCTTTGGCAGGCTTGTGGTTATTTGTTTATGTTTTAATTGAGCATAAACTTCTTCCGAACTAATTTCTATAATATCTCTAAAGTATTCACCTGCAACATTTAATTGTAATGCTGCTAATTTTAAATTTGGTATTGATTCAATGTATTTTAATGATAGGTTACTTCCTGAATCAGTAATTATTGCTAATTTCATAACTACAATCTCCTTATATATTTTTTCTATTACTAGAATATCAATAATTACTATGTCTGTCAAGGTAATTTAATAAAACCTCATATAAATAACACACAATATTTTTTTGTATTTAACAATATCCATTTTCAAACAAAAAAACACGCTGATTAGCGTGTTTCTAAATTTGGACTGAGTCTGTATTTTGTAAGTTGTTCATATTGATATGCGATTCTAATACATAATTCATCATCAAATTTCTTACTTACAAAGAACAAACTAATAGGTTTATCATCTGTCAAAGCTTTAGCTGGAACTGTCACAACAGGATTACCAGCCACAGGTGCATGAGAGGTTCTTCTTGGTGTTACAATAACATCAATATTATTATCTTCCATTAAAGCAGTAAATTTATTTGCTTGTCTCTCAATTTGTGTTCTTTCACTAAGGTATTCTTTTTCAGTAAGAGTTCCTTGTGTTTTTTCAGCAGCTTCAAAAATTGATTGACCATATTTTAAACATCTATCTTTGTTCTTGATATTAAATTCTATTAATTCTTTTAGAGATTTAATTTTTAAGTTCTTTTTATTTGTATCAAAATACTTATTCAAATTATACTTAAAATCATATATCAGTGTTTTATAATTTAGCATGTCAGGTATCTCTAGTTCAATACTAACAATTTTGGCAACTTTAGGTTTTAATAAATCTCTCGCTTCTTCAAAAATAGCAACTTCTTCTTTACTATATTTTACATTTGAAAATCTTAAGAATGCAATAGTTAAATCAGCTGTAGCTTTTTTATATAATTTACTGAATTTGTAACTCTTTTTAGGCATTTTCTTTGTTTGGTTATCTTCTGGATCTTTTCCTACTAAAATTTCTAATAAAATTGCAGCATCTTCTATAGTTCTAGCCATAGGTCCAGCAGTGTCTTGTAAATGACTGATAGGTATAATACCGGTTCTACTCACTAAACCAAGTGTGGGTTTTATTGAAACAATTGAATTGTTTTGAGCTGGAGCCATTAATGACCCATTTGTTTCTGTTCCAATAGAAACTGGAATCATATTACTAGCTACAGCAACAGCTGAGCCAGTAGATGAACCTAAAGGGTCTATCTTATTACTATAAGGTGATTTAACTTGACCATTTAAACTGCCATAGCCTGAGGGCATATTCTCATTACTCATAAAGTAAGCAAATTCTGATAAATTGGTTTTAGCCAGAATAATCATACCTGCTTCTCTTAGCTTGTTTACAATAAACGCATCTTTAGGTGCATAAAAGTCTTTTAAAGCATATGAAGACGCCGTTGTATGCATCTGATCATTAGTATTAATGTTATCTTTAATAACAATAGGTATTCCATGCAGAATTGAACGAGGACCTGAATCACTTCTTTCTTTGTCCAATAAGTCAGCTAGTTTATATGCATCAGGATTAATTTCTGATATCGCATTTAATTTAGGACCGGATTTATCTATTCTATCTATTTCGTCTAGATACATTTTAACTAAATCTCTTGATGTCCATTCTCCTTTATTTAAACCGTTACTTAATTCTTTTAAACTATACTCTTTCATAATTCACTCCCATTCATTATAAAAATTCTTTAAAAACTCATTCATAAATTTAACTCTTTCTAAAGCAATTTCTTGTGCTTCAGTAGTATTCATTAATTCTGGTAATTTAAAGAGTTTTTGGTAGAAATGAGAGATGCTAGAATCATCATCTTTTTGACCTTTATACATTGGTCTGTTTTTGTAGCCTGAATATGTAAAACATCTGGCAATGCCAACAGCTCCTAATGCATCTAGGCGATCTGCATCTTGTACTATTTTACCTTCAATAGTGTTGACTGTCTTTCCTTTAAGGTGTGCAGAGAAAGACATGTTATTAATTATATCTTGTATTTCTGACTTTTCTAATAATCCGTGTTTATCTAGGAATTCTTTAACGTGATTTGTGTTTTCTGAAATCTTATAATCATCCAAGTCATGTAAAATCGCCGCAAGTGCTAGAACAAATGTTTTAACACTATAGTTTTTAGCTATTTTTAATGCAGTATTATAAACTCTAATTGAGTGATAATAATCATGGCCAGATGAATCATTTCCTAATAGTTGATAAACATATTCTTTTGCAGCTTCGACAATGGTCATTTCATAGTTATCCATTAAAGTAATCCTTAGCTAAACTAATATACGCTTTCGAATTATTAATATTAGCTTCTATTTCAGAATCAGTAAGTTCTCTGATGATTCTCATTGGATTCCCTAAAACAAGTGTTCTAGGCGGTACAACTTTTCCAGGTGGAATTAATGTTCCAGCCGCCACCATTGCGCCTTCACCAACAGATGCACCATTTAGTATTATAGAACCCATACCGATTAATGCGTAATCACCTACTGTAGCGGCGTGAATAATTGCTGAGTGCCCTACCGTAACATACTTACCAATTTTAGTTGGTTTAGATGTATCCGTATGTATAACTGCATTATCTTGTATATTTGTTCCTTCACCAATTTCTATGCTTGCCATATCTCCTCTAACTGTTGCATTAAACCATACACTAGCTAAAGGTGCTATTTTTACATCAGCGATAACTTGAGCACTTTCAAGTATAAATGCTTCTTCTGATATTTTAGGTTTGATATTCTTGTAAACCATGTTGGTTACCCCCTATATATATACTTTGTGGATATTACTTATAATATCTCCAGCAGTTAAACTGATTTCACCGAATTCTTTACACGCATAGTCAGCTGCTAGTGTATGTATATATACAGATTTAATAATACCTTCAAGAATATCTTCTTTACAAATATTAGCGGCTAAAATACCACTTAGGATATCGCCGCTTCCAGCTGTAGCTAACCCTGTATTGTTAACTTGGATAAATACCACTTTAGACGGTGTCGCTAAAATATTACATGATCCTTTCAATAAAACATTAAAACCTAAATCGGTTAATACTTTTAGATGTTTCAAAGGATCTTTGATAATATCTTTTGCTGCCACATTTAATAATGTACTTAACTCACCTAAATGAGGAGTTAAGATAATATATTTATTCTTATACTCGGTTAATTCAATATGTTCAAGACCGCTTGCATCTATTACTACTGGAATATCAGAGTTTAATAAGTAATCTAATAGTTCTTTATGGTTTTTAAAGTCATCAATTCCCGGACCATATACACAAGCTTTTGCTTTGTCAAAATTATGTATTGATTCTTTTCCTAAGTTTTGAGATATTATTAACTCTGGATAAAACTGAGTAAATGTGTTTTCTTTTAAATTAGTTAAAACTCGAACTATTCCAAATCCAGTTTTTAATCCAGCGTACGCCGACATTTGAATTGAACCCATCATAGATTGTTGTCCACCGATAAATACGCCTAATCCAACAGTATATTTATTTAGTGCATGTGATCTAGTGGTTTTTTCTAATGTGTATTCTTCCAAATTTAAGATTTCTTTAGTAATCGGTTGTTCTTCTAATAAACCGATATCTAAACATACAGATTCGCCATGATAATCCATAGCGTTATTAATTAGATTACCAACTTTATAACTACCTAGAACGCCAGTATAATCGGCTTTTATTGCTATACCCATTACTATACCGTTATTTGGATTAATACCTGCAGGAATATCTATAGAATAGACATTTGTATCAGATTCGTTTATATAGTCAATTAACTGTCTTCTGAACCCGGTAACATTTTTAGATAATCCTATACCAAAAAGTCCATCAATAATACTATCTGATTCAAAAATAGTTTCTTGAATATTATTTACTTCTTCAATACTATTAATGATTTTAACTAATCCTACTAAATCAAAATAATGTAAAAATGCTTCACTAGCTTTCTTAACATCACCTATTACTAGAACGCTTGGAGAATAGCCAAGTTGTTTTAATTCTATAGCCATAACTAGAGCATCACCACCATTATTACCAACTCCTGCAATAATAGTTATTATCTTTTCTCGAGAAGGTTTTACTCTTTTCACAAAATCCTTTACTAATTGATTCCCCGCTTTTCTCATTAAGTGTTTACCATTTAAACTCAATGCTTTCATTGTGTACTTTTCAAAACTACGCATTTCTTCAACTGTTAATACTTTCATAATATCCTCCTAAAAAAATATAACTTGAATTAAATATATAGCAACTAAATG
>Ga0307990_1002656_pt1 | contig 14174 bp, 16 predicted proteins | sample EllFjometagen129_FD_203168 | JGI IMG/M metagenome (GOLD analysis project Ga0307990, IMG submission 203168) | Marine microbial communities from Ellis Fjord, Antarctic Ocean - #129 | ecosystem: Environmental > Aquatic > Marine > Unclassified | place: Southern Ocean | collected 2014-10-08
CTCTCAGAAGCAAGAGCTGGAGATAATGTTGGAATTAATATTAGAGGTGTTGGTAAAAAGGATATTGCTCGTGGTGATGTTATTTGTGATTCTGCAAAACCTCTTTCAGTTGTAGAAGAGTTTCTTGCTACAATAACTGTTATTAATCATCCAACTGTTTTAGCAAAAGGTTATACTCCGGTATTTCATATTCACACAGCGCAAGTTCCTTGTCAATTTGTAGAATTAATTGAAAAAATAGATCCACGAACAGGTGAAGCTATTGAAAAAAGTCCTGATTTTTTGAAAAATGGAGATACTGCAAAAGTTAAAATTAAACCACAAGGAAATGTTTGCATTGAAACACAAAAAGATAATTCTTTTATGAGCAGATTTGCTGTAAGAGATGCTGGACAGACAGTAGCTGCAGGAATGTGTACAGAAATTGTAAGCGAAAAAAAAGCCTAATTCTTTTTTAAAAAAAATGGAGGAGAGAAACTATTTACTAATAGTCAATAATATTGAGGATAATTATTTTTTTTTATTCAACAAAAATAAATTTTAAAAATAAAACAAATAAATAAGTTAAGAGAAAATTTTATGAAAAAATTATATGGAGAACATAAAGGGGGAAATGGCTTAAAAAAAGGATCTAAAATCTTAAGAGATTATTTTGATGAAAATGAAAAGGAATTTTATTCTCCTGAACTTGTTAAAAATGCTGAGAGAAAATTTACTAAATGGGGAGTTGAAATGATTAAGGAGGGAAAGGGCTATAAATTACTTAATTATTATTTAGATAAATTTTAATAATTTGTGCTTATTGAATTCTATATAAAAATATAAATTTTTTATTGATATTATAATATTAGTTAAAATTATGAAAATGTTTTCAGAGAATAATAGCTGGAGTAATCATATTAATATTTATAATGAATATAGCCTAATAACAAAATTAGGGGGAAATAAAGATATGCCTTTTTTGTTTAATAATATTTAAATATTAAAATATTTAGCAATTTTCATCCAACTTAAGGTTTAGCAACATCCCACAAAAGGTCAAAATATTCAGATTGAAGTTTAGCAAACTCTTTGTTTTCGATTCTTATAGCAAAATAGGGTTCTTTCCAAATAAAAAAAACTACAACATTAGTATAAATTAACGTTGTAATTGGTGGAAGCCACTTCTTTTTAAGATAACGGTAAACTCCATATTTGAGTGGAATAAATTTTGAGCCTTCTTCTATAATCGCTTTTTCTTTGACTTTTAATTCATTTAATTTTAAAACGCCTTGATCTGTTGAATATCCTAATATCTCTTCATATTCTTTTCTTATCCCTATTGCCTTATAATTCACATTAGCTTCAATAAAATCTCTTATAACTGCTTTAAATCCATTCTTACTTTGAAATAATTCGCATTTAACAATTTCCTTAGGTTGGTCTTTAATTTGATTTAGAGATGGAAGAATAGTCTCTAATGAAGAAAACTTTTCCTTAAAATAAATTAACAAATTATTAGGAGTCAATGCTTTAAAGTGTCTAATCTTATCCTGTGTAAATGAAGATGCAACACCCTTATTTATCAATCTTTCTAAAATATCATAAGTAGTAGTTCTATCTATCCAAGTTTTCTTTGAGATTTGCAATGCGGTAAGGTTTTGTTCTCTAACTAAAGTTAGGTAAATCTTAATTTCTCTATCTTCAAATCCTAAATTTTCCAAAACCTGTTTTATTTTATCATTCATATATTGAATTAGAAGACTTTATTTTTAAATGTTGTGGATATTCCGCAACTGTTCTTTAAGTAGTATTTCAAGGAATATTTTTGTATGGCAAACGCAATTGGATCGGCAAACTTGCTTTTAGTAATAGCATATCTATTAGCGTGTATACTTATAGGATTTATCTCATTTAGAAGAAAATCTGAAGATAATTTTCTAATAGCAAGTAGAAAAGTGAAAGTAATTCCCTTAGTTGCAACTTTATGTGCCGGTTTTGTTGGAGGAGGAGTATTAGTAACTTTTACAGCCTTAGCTTTTGAATATGGTATTTCTTCAATATGGATGTTTGTTGGAGCTTCATTAGGATTATTTGTTTTTCCTTCTTTAATCGGAAAAAAATTAAAACCTCTTGCTGATGAAAAAGAATTTCATACAGTATCAGATTACTTTTATTATAAATTCGGAAAAAGAACCGGGCTTATTAGTGCAATACTTGTTTTTATTATGTTTATTGCTTTGTTATTAGTTCAATTTATTGCAGGGGGAAAATTGCTCTCTGCAATTTCAGGGTGGTCTTATATTTCATCAGTTTTGATCATGGGATCAATTATCTTCCTTTATTTAATGTTAGGAGGATTTAGCTCTGTAGTTAAAACAGACTTATTTCAATTTTTTGTGATGATTACTTTAATCTTTGTTTTAATATTTTCATTTAATACAACTGTAAAATTAGATCCATTACAATATAATCTCTTTTCAGTAGGTATTGGACAAATTATTGGTTTTAGTATAATCGGCTTGTTTGCTCTGTTAATATCTGCGGATATTTGGCAAAGAGCTTATGCTTCATCTTCTAAAAAAACCTTGAAAAAAGGATTTTACCTTGCAGGAATTGTGCTGTTATTATTTGGTCTTGCGATTAGTATTGTTGGTATTGTTGCTAAAAATAATTTTCCAAATATAGAATCACAAGAAGCACTTTACTATGGGTTTTCACATCTATTACCTTCTTGGCTGTTAGGTTTTGCTTTAATATTTATTTTTGCATCAATTATGTCAAGTGCTGATACTTTTGCTTTTGTTACTTCTATGAATATATCAAAAGATTTTATTGCTAGATTTAGGGGTGCCTCAAAAGAAAGACTTGTAAAGATGACAAGACTTTCAATATTTGGTTTAATTTTATTATCAATACTTGTTGCCATATTTGTTCAAAAGATTATTGATATAGTATTTGCAGTCGTGGCTATTGGTTTAGCCATAGCGCCTGCAATGGTAACTTCATTCTTCTGGAACCTAAAAGAAAAAGCAGTATTTTATAGCATATTATTAGGTTTTATTTCAGCAATCATTCTTATAGCAGTTGGCTATATCACACCCGAAACTTCTGTAGTAACATTGCCAGTTTCATTAATCGTTTTAATCTTTGGGCAAATATTTTTTAAAAAATCTGATTTTCACTAAGATATTATTATTTTTTTAACAGAATACTTAAATAATCATTTCCCTTTTATTTTTCATGCTGGAAAAAGATATGTCTAAATCTGAAATTGAATCTGTTTTAAAAAACAAAGGAGAATTTATTCAAATTGATTATTTGAATAAATATATTCATTTAAATCCATCAATTGAAACAAAAAGATTTGTATTTTTAAAATTAGCAAAAATTTATGAGAAAAAAAGCTTATATAATGAAGCTGCTAAAATGTATGGAAATGCTGCTAATTTTTCTATAGCTTTTTCTGAAAAAATTAAAAATTATGTGAAAGAAACAGCGATGTTTATCAAAGCAAAGCAATTTGACAGGGCAGAACAAGCAACTAAGAAAGCATTATATGAAGCAAATGAAACTCAAAAGGCAGAAATTTTTTTTACAATAAAACAAATTTATAAAAATGAAGCTGAATTTTATGAAAAAAATTTAAAGAGAAATAATGCTGCAATAATCTATGAAAAAATAATGCAAATGAATATTCCTGAAAATGAAAAACAAGAGATAAAAAATAAGTTATTAAGTTTATATGAAAGATTAGGAAAATTTAAGGAGTATTATAGGTTGAAAAGAAATTGAAAAACAAATAATCTATTTTTAAATAACATAAAAGCAATTCAGGGGGAAAAATTAATCTTGATTATAATTATCTGAAATTAGTTTTATTTCCTTATTTTCTTTATCATAATGAAGTTTTCCTATTGCTTTACTACGTGAATCTTTCTTAGAAATTATTGGTGTATTAAAGAATATATTCTCCAATAATTTTCCAGAATCATTACAGAAATATTGTCCATCATTCAATCCAATTTTATATTTAAATTGCCACATTTTGAGTTGCTGGTTTTTAGTGGGCATAATTATCTTAATACTAAATCTTATTTAATTGTTTTGTTTTTTAAAGTAATTAAATAAAAATTATATATCTTAAGATAATTATGTTTTTAAATAATAGACTACTTTTATTTTAATAGAATTCAACATTTACAAAATAATTTATAGCATTCGTAGTGAAAAATATCAAAAAGCAATAGTTTCAGATAATACCCCTAAAAAGGCTATTTCTTTATTAGAACAATATTTAAGAGAAGATTTTACTATCAAGCCAGATAAGATTATCAAACATATACAAACTCTTAGATTTAAACCAATTCAAGCAATCTGTTATGAAGATTTTAAAGTTAATAAAAAAGGGGTTATTTATCCTAGATTTAAAGATCCATCAGATGAAATCACAGATTTTTAACAAAAACCTTTAAAAACTCTTTATTTCACATAATATATTAGAAAAATCATTACAGGATATTATTAAATTATCACTTACAATCACATTCATTTATTTTTGTGTAAAAAGGGTATTAAAAAATTAGTAATAAGTATTTTTCTAATTAAGAAAATCTTAGATTTTCAATTAATTAAAATAAGGAAAATAAATAATAAAAATGGCAAAAATAAGTCCGGTATCAATAAAATATATGATACATGCAAGTTTTACAGCTGAAGGTGCTTTGGAAAAACCAGACATAATTGGAGCTTTATTTGGGCAAACAGAAGGGCTTTTAGGAAGTGATTTAGAGATGAGAGAACTTCAAAAAGAAGGAAAAATAGGCAGAATAGAAGTTGAATTAGAAAGAAAAGATAAATTAACTTTGGGAACAATTAAAATTCCTACTGCTTTAGATCAATCTGAAACTACTTTAATTGCTGCTGCTGTTGAAACAATAGAAAGAATAGGTCCTTGCGATTCTCAAATAGAAGTTGATAAAGTTGAAGATGTGAGAGGGAGTAAAAGAGACTACATTATTGAAAGAGCAAAAAAACTCATGTCTAGTTTAAGTGGGAACACAGATTCAAGAGAAATTTCAAATCAGATTAAAGAATCTGCAAGAATGGACACAATTAAGGAGTATGGAGAAGAAAAATTACCTTCTGGAGATTTGTCTAAAAACGAGATAATTGTTGTTGAGGGACGTGCAGATGTTTTGACTTTATTAAGAAATAACATAAATAATGTTATTGCAATGAATGGGACAAAACTTCCAAAAGACATTATAGAATTAGGCAATAAAAAAGAATTAACTCTTTTTGTTGATGGAGATAGAGGAGGAAAATTAATTGCTCAAAATGTTTCTGACAACACGAAAATCAAGAATGTTGCAGTTGCACCAGAAGGAAAAGAAGTCGAAGAACTTAATGGAAAAGAAATATGGCAAAGTTTAAGGAAAAAAATGCCCATAGAAGAATTTGCAAAAAAAAACTGGAATAAAGGAGATAAAGATAAATTTGAGAAAACTCCAAAAAATTCTGTAGAAGTTAAAAAGTTCGAATTAGACGAAGGAAAAAAATCAGAATTAAAAAAAATTGCAGAAAAAAATAAGGGAAAAGAAAGAGCTATTTTGCTTGATGAAAACCTTGAAGAAATTAAAAATATTTCTATAAAGACACTTGCAATTTCTTTTAAAAAGATTGATAAAAAACCTTTTGTAGTTTTGCTTGATGGAACAGCAACTGCTTCTATTATCAAATCTGCTGAAGAATCAGGTTGTAAAGTATTAGTTGCTAAAAATTTTGCAATTAGAGATACAAGTTTAAAATTATTAAGTTTCTAAGAGAAAACCCTTAAAGGTTTTCTTTTTATTTTTTTTTAAATTGGTAAAAAATGTTGGAAAATATCAAGAAATTTACAAAGATAAATAAAGAAATATTCATAGCATCAGGAGCACTTATTGGAAGTGCAATAGCAGATTCAGTTATAACTTTAGAAAATATAAGTAAATATGGTATTGATTTTGAAGGAAATCCAATTATAACAGAATCAATTAAATATATTGGTGTAAATGCTTCATTAGTTCTTCCAAAAATTAGTTCATTAAGTTTTATAGTTTATACTGCAAAAAAAATGAATAATACAAATTACAAAATTAAAGGAGAGCACCTTCTCTATGGAGCTGCATTATCTTGGTCTACAGGTGCTGTATTAAATTTGATATGCAGATAAATAAAAAATATCTAAATCTTTTTATAAGTATTAAATAATAGTAGATTATGAAAAAGCAGATACCAGAGTTTCATAAATATATGGTTTCTTTGCATAAGAAAAATCGTTTTGAATTTGAAAAAGAAAGAACAAGATTAACCAAAGAACTTATTAATTCTGCACCTGAAGAATACAGGCCTAGATTATTGAAAATACAAGAAGATTGGGATAATAAAATGGAACATGCTGGCTCTAAAGAAAATAGACTTGTGCTTGCAGAAACAATGCTTATGGATAATTTTCATAATATCTTTAATCCTACACTATAGGAAGTTAATTATAAATTAAAAAATTTGAAATAAACGCAAAAAAATAAATTTCTATAAAAAAGTAAAAAGTTGACTTAGAATAATATATATAAAACATAAAAACTTATAAAAGAATTTATTAAACTCTTAACATGGAAAGAAAAAATTTAGAGAATGAAGTAACCCTTTTCAAACAATCTTATAGTGAAGCTAAAATAAATGGTTTTAAAGAGGATTTAGAACTAGTAGGTTTAGTCACTGGAACTAGTAAAGCAGAACCTTTTAGTAATAAAGCACTTGAAACCATAAATACAAACTTAAAAAAAGGAGCTAGAAATTTAAATACAAATTATGTGTTTGGAATAGATTATAAAGCTATTACAGGCCAGAGGGCTTTTGGTGGAGGAACTATTGGCTTTGGAGATGCTTATAGAAAAGATTTTGAAAAGAGCTTATATAAGGATTAAAACCTATAAGTATAAAAAAATAATAGAAGAGTAAAAATTCCTTAATTGAATTAAATCTAAATTTTCCAAAACTTCTTTAAATTAAACATATCTTTTTATTATCATGACAATAAAATTCGGGCCAGCAGGTTTAGGTTCTGTTAAAACTGCAATTGAAACATTGCAGGAATATCACAAATTAGGTTTAAGAGCTTGTGAAATTTCCTTTACTCATGGAATTTATATTAAAAACAAAGGAGAAGCAATTAAAATTAGCGAACAAGCTGAAAAATTAGGGATTACATTAAGTATTCACGCACCTTATTATATTAATTTAAATTCTAATGAAAAAGATAAGATTAAAAAAAGTAAAGAGAGAATTTTAGATTGTTGTAAAGTTGGGACATGGCTTAATGCAAAAAAGATTGTATTTCACCCAGGTTATTATGGCAAAGATAATAAAGAAAAAACATATAATCAAATTAAAAATGAGATTTCAGATATGCAAAAAGAGATTAAAAAAAATAAATATACCCCTAAACTAGCTCCTGAAACAACAGGAAAAATTAATGTTTTTGGGAGTATTGATGAGATATCTAATCTTGTGCATGACACAGGGTGTAGTTTTTGCATTGATTTTGCACATATCTTGGCAAGATATAAAGAATATTGTTTCAAAGAAATTAAAGAGAAATTTAAAAAATATAAGAAATGGCATTTACATTTTTCTGGAATTGAATATGGAGAAAAAGGTGAAAAAAAACACAAATTCACTGAAAAAAAAGAGTGGGAAAAACTTTTATATAATCTTCCTAAAGATAATGAAATAATAATAATTAATGAATCTCCAACCCCAGTTAAAGATAGCTTAGATGGGTTAAAAATCTATAAAAAATAGCACTGATTGTTACTTACATAAAGTTAAATTTTTGTTACTATAAAATTAAGGATTATTGTTATCACCATAAAGTTTATAAAAGGTTTTGGGGTTAAAAAACCAACAGAAACAAAGATTCTGTATAATTAAATTTAAAAAAAATGCAAAAAAAAGCTCAAATGAAAACAAAAAACCTCTTGGTTTTTTTTCTTGTAATCGCTAGCATTTTATCAGTTGCTAATTTAGCAATTGCAGAAGACGAGTTAGTATCAGTTGATTCTGTAAAAATTAACGAGTTATATGATTATGGTGATGAAGACATCAGCATTATTGGTGGTGAAACCGCAATTATAACAGTTTATTTTACAGCTCTTGAAGACGCGTCTAATGTTAGAATAAAAGCAGAGATTGAAGGAGAAAAGATAGATGTTAGTGCTAAAAAAGGCCCTTTTGACTTAGAAGAAGGAAAAAGGTATGTGAAAACACTTAATGTGAAAATTCCTTATGAACTTAAGGATGAAGTAAGTGACAGTGTTTTTCTTGAAATAGAAATTTGGAACAGTGACTATAAAACTGAACATTCAGAAATATCACTTAATGTCCAAAGAGAACCATATAAAGCACTTGTAATGTCTATTGATTCAAAAAGCAGTGTAGAAGCTGGTGAGAACTTTCTTGTTAAAACTACTTTGAAAAATGTTGGTTATAACGAACTTGATGACACATATGTGACAGTGAGAATTCCTGCATTAGGAATTGAAAGAACATCTTACCTTGGCGACATAATTGCAGTTGAATATGAAGACTGTGATAATGGAAATTGCTACTGTAACAATGATGAAGAAGATACAGTTCAGGGCAAATTTTATTTAGAAATTCCATATGATGCACAACCTGGAATTTATGCCCTTGAAGTAGAAATTCAAAATGAAGATATTGTTACAAACAAGGAAAAGCAGATTATTGTAAAAAATGATTTTGCTTCAGGCAACCTTATTGCAACTACAATAGGAAAAACTTTTTCTGTAGGAAAAGATGCAGAATATAACTTATTAATTGCTAATCCAACTAATAAGTTAAAAGTTTATAACATTGTAATTGAATCTCCTCAAGACTTAAGAGTGAGTGCGGAAAGCTCTGTTATAGCTATTCCTGCTGGCTCAAGTAAAACAATTAGTTTAATTGCAAATGCTAAAACAAGCGGGAAATATCAGTTTAGTGTTAATTTGTTCTCTGGTTCAGAAATTGTAAGTTCTACAACTCTGAAAGCAGATGCAACAAAAGAATCAAAAATGGATAATCCAATGATTATCTTAACTGTAAGTCTTGCAATTGTGTTATTAGTATTGCTAATAATCGTGATTGTTTTATTAGGAAAAAAACCTAAAGAAAACGAAAAAGAAGAATTCGGAGAAAGTTATTACTAATTAAATCTTTAAATTTTTTTATTTTTTTTATTTAACTTTCTCTTTTTTATCTTCTAAATATTAAAAGGAGGGGAAAATTTTGATATTTTAGATGATATAAGTTTAATAAAATACACTAAAGAAATTAAAGCAAAATAAAATTCTATTAATTTCTATTAAAATTATAAGATAATCTTAAACTAATTTTTGTAAATTTTTCCTCGTGGACCAACTTCTAATATAAGAATAACCAATTTATCTTTTTTTATATCTAAAATTGCCCTATATTCTCCAATTCTTAAAATAAAATAAGGTGTGCCTTGTTTTCTTTTTACAGCACGAAAAGGATTAATCTTTATTCTATCTAGTGTTAATATTATTCTATTCTGCACTAAATTTGAAAGTTTATCTAACTGCTTTTCTGCAGTTTTTGAAAATTCTATAGAATACATTATAATCCTCTTTTCTTTTTTAACTCTTCAAGAGAAATCAATCTACCCTCTTTAAAATCTTTCTCTGATTGTGTAATACTCTTCTTTGTTTCCTCTGAGAATTCCATTCTATCTTCTATTAAATCCCAAATAAGATCTTCATAACTTTCTTTTGTATGGATTTTCATCATCCTAAGTTTTTGTAATAACCCATTACTTATTTGAATTGTAGTTACCATAGTATGTTATATAGTTATTATATATTTAAATATTTTGGTTCATAATCTTAAACTAATTATTTTGCTAACACCCTCGTGCATGCTCACTCCATAAAGGGTTGTTGATTCTGAAATAACCTCATCATTATGACTTATAACTATATATTGTCCTTTTTTCATATATCTTCTTAAAAGAACAGCAAGTCTTTGAGAATTTCTCTTATCTAAGGGCGCATCAATTTCATCAAGTACATAAAAAGAATATGGTTTAAGTTCTTGTATCCCAAAAATAAGAGATAATGCGACAATTGTTTGTTCTCCTCCTGAAAGAGATTTAACATCAAAATATTTGCCATGTCCTGTTTTAACAATTATGCGAATTCCTCCTAAAAAAGGGTCTTTTCTATTTTCAACCTCTAAAAAAACCTGTCCTTTAGAACTTAATTGGGAAAAATTTTTTGAAAAAATCTCATTTAAAGAATTTAGTGTATTCATAAAAGTTTTTTTCTTTTTAATATCAATTTCATGAATAATTTTCAATACACTTTCTTTTTCTTTCATTATAATCTCTGCCTTCTGATTAATCTTTTCATACTCTTCTTTTATAGAATCATAAACTTCAAGAGAACGCATATTTACAGAGCCAATTTTTAAAAGAATGTCCTGAGTTTTATTTAATTTATCCAATAAAAAATCTTTATTTATTTTTACTATCTCAATATTTTCGTAACTCAGCATATCTGTTTCAAAATTTTCAATTTCTGCATTAACTTTTGCTTTTTCAATTTTTAAATCATTAATTTTTTGCTCTATATTATAAATTTTATTCCTATCTTCAGAAAGAGTTATTTCATAGTTTCTTATTTCAGACTGATAAAAATCCCTTTTCTTAATTAATTCCTGGAATTTTTTAGCAAGTTCTTCTTCTTGTTCTCTTTTAGATTTAAGAGTTTTTTCTTTAGATACAAGAAATTTTTTTATCTCTTCTAGTTCTTCTTTAATTTCCTCTTCATCTCTATAAAACTGTTTTAATTGAATTCTCGACCTTTCCAATTCTCTTATCTTAAAAGAAATTTCAGAACTTACAGTTTCTTTACTTCTCATAGAAATTTCTTGAATATCAATTCTTGCAGATTCATATCTCTGCTCTATATTAGAAGTTTCATCAAATTTATTCTCTAAATGCCTCTTATTATTTTCTATAGTTGAAATTTCCTTTTTTAATAATTCTATTTTTTCATATAATATTTTTATCTGCTCTTTTTTATCATTAATATTTAAAATTTTAATTAAGTCAGATTCTCTTCTTGAAATTTCTAACTCCAATGAGCCTATTTCTGAATTAAGAGTCTTTCTTTTTTGTTCTATTTCCATGAGTTTTTTATCATATTTTTCAATTTCTTTTTTCAGGATAGAATTCTTATAATTAACATCATTTTTTATAGAATCAATATGATCTTTTGTTATCTTACTTTTACATAAAGGACATATATCTGTTGAAGGAATTCTTCTTATTAAATTCTCATTTTTCTCTATCTCGCTTTCATTTGCATAAGCATTTTTTTCAAGATTTTTTTCTTCTTTTGAAATTTTCTCTAAAATTTCCTTTCTTCCTTTAAGAGAGAATTTTAATGCCCCTAATTTCTCTCCATCAGAATTTTTATCAAATAAATCTTGTGAAAGAATTTTAATGTTCTTCATCAAAAATTCTGATTCATTTTGATAATTTTTGAGTAAATTTTGCTTATCTAAACTTCTTTCTTTTAATGATTTTAATTGAGTCTTTAAAGTGTAAAATTTTTTTCTTTCCTCTTCTAACTTCTCAATTTCATTTTTTTTATCATTTATCTCTTTAGTTTTTTTTGTTAAAGGAGATTCTTTTCTTAATTCTTTCAAAGAATCCTCAGATTCTTTTACAATTAAACTCAAATTTTTCTTTTTTCTAGATAATTCAGAAAAATTTTTCTCAAAATTTTCAATTTTAACATTTATCCCTGCCATTTCTGCACGTAAATCAGCTATTTCCTGATTCAATTTTTCTTGTTCAAAACCAGTTGAACGCTGTATTTTATAGTTTATAGAATTTATTTTTGAATTAAGATTAGTTATTAATAAATTTATATTTGAAGAAGATTTTTTTATTTTTTCAATTTCTTTTTTATACTTATCTATCTCTCCCTCAATATACTTATTTTCTTTTCTCTTCTTTATTAAATCTGAATAAATTATACTTGCTTTAAACTTTTCAACATCTTTTTGTAATTTTTTGAATTTTAGTGCTTGTTGTCTCTCCTTTTCCAAATTATTTAAATAAGTGGTTCTTTCTTTTAAAACTGAAATTACCTCTCTTAATCTATCCTCTGTTTTTCCAAGTTCTTTTAATGATTTTTCTTTTCTTAATTCATAAATTGAAATTCCTGAAACTTCTTCTATAACTTTTCTTCTCTCTTCTGTGTGCATTCTTGCAAAATTTTGTATCTCTCCTTGAAGAATTATATTAAATCCATTTGGGTCAATTCCTGCTTGTGCTAATAAACTTAAAATCTCTTGTCTTGTTTTTTTCTCATTATTTATTTTATATATGCTTTGTCCGTTTTTTCTTAATATTCTTTTTATAGAAATTTCATTTTCATTTATTGAAAAAGCTCTATCTAAATTATCAAAAACTATTTCCACAATTGCCTCTTTTGCAGGTCCAAGATCCTTTGTGCCTAAAAAAATTAAATTGCTTGCTTTTGCAGCCCTCATTGATTTTATATTAAGTCTTCCTAAAACAAAACATAATGCATCTGAAATATTTGACTTTCCAGAACCATTTGGACCTAAAATAACATTTATTTCGTTAGTAAAAGGAATTTCTGTTTTCCTAACAAAACTTTTAAAACCTTTCATCACCAATTTTTTTATATAAGTCATTTTAAGAAAAAGCCATATATGTTTTTAAAGTTTTAAGTATTATAAAAAAATTACATACAAAACTCAAATTCAAAATATTTTTACTTTGTAAAATTTTAAGAATTAATATAAAGTTTAAGAATTTCTTTAATTGAATTTTTCTTTACATTCCCAATTGCTCTATCAGGATAGTTCCTATAAAACATACTAAAGCAATCGCTCACATAACCATCATGGCTTACTCTTACTCCATACCAGTTTTGTGTGTCCCATGGTTGAATATTAAATAAGAGTTTATTTCCATTTATTTCTCTAATATTCCATAAAGCATAATTATCATCTACTAAGAGTTTATTTAAATTAATTACTCCTTTATCTATTAATTCCACTTGATACTTTTTACTTGTGTAATCATTTTTTATGAATATCTCTGCATTGAATTTTTTTCTCTTTGATTCTTCCATAATATTCTCAACAAAATTAAGATAATCCTTAAGAGAAACTTCCAAAGGATCATTTTTAACTGTTGTCAAATAAGGAGATACTAAAAATTGTTTTATTCCTTCTTTTTGTAAATCATCTACTAAAGGTAAGAATACATTTTGATTCTTTTTATTTAATGTATAGCTGATAAAGATTTTATTCTCCAAGCCTTTTTTCTTTAAATTTCTAATAGCATTAATTACCTTATCATATTGTCCTTTTCCTCTAATATATTCATGCTCTTTTTTTGTTCCATCAACGCTTAAGTCTATATAAGTCGGATCTATCTTCTTTAATTCTTCTGCTTTAGATTCATCCAATAAAGTTCCATTTGTAACAATCCCAAATCTTAATCTATGTTCTTCTTTTCGCTTTTCTTTTAAAAAATAAAGAATTTCTTTTGTTTTATTCCAATCCAATAAAGGTTCTTTTCCCACAATACCAAACACCATTGCCCCACAATCCTTTAAATCAGAAATAACTTTTTTTATCTCATCTACACCTAAACCTTCACTTTCTTCTTCATATTTAACATAACAATGCTTACATTTTAAATTACATCTATTATTAATAAATAAATCAATATAACGAATAGAACTCTTTCTTCCTTCTTTATTACTTTCTGCTAAACAAAAAAGTTTATAGGTTTTTTCTAAATCTTCTAGTTCTTCTATTAATGTCCTGTCCTTTTGAGGTACAATTTCTATTTTCTCTTCAAGAGTTTTTAGATTATTATCTCTCAGGATGTTACTGTTTTCTCTTATTGCCATTTTTATTTCTTCTAAATTTATATCTTAGATTCTAAATTATGGGGAGAAGAAGTCTTATCTTTTAATGTTTCAAAATTTTGCAAAATTTCTTGATAATATGCTTTAATATCTAACATTCCTTCAGGAATTTTTTTTATCAAACTCTCATATTTTAATATAGCTGATTCT
>Ga0307990_1002657_pt1 | contig 14173 bp, 11 predicted proteins | sample EllFjometagen129_FD_203168 | JGI IMG/M metagenome (GOLD analysis project Ga0307990, IMG submission 203168) | Marine microbial communities from Ellis Fjord, Antarctic Ocean - #129 | ecosystem: Environmental > Aquatic > Marine > Unclassified | place: Southern Ocean | collected 2014-10-08
CCAATCATTACTAAGCATTTATTTTACCCCTTCCATAAGTTATTTATATCAATCATGCAAAGATATAAAATTTAACTGATGGAACGAACATTTATTTGTATTATTTGAGATTTACAACACCCCACCCAAATGGGTAAAGAAATAATTCTGTACCTGCTGTGTAGGTGTAACCTGTATTATACCAGGTTTCATCAGAGCTAAAGTGAATTGTTGTTTGTGAAAAGCTTTGAAAGCAAAACAAACTCAAAACAAAAATTGTAATTTTTCGCATAATATTAAATTTTTGGATTGCCCCAGACCCAAAAGCAGTTTAACATTATTATTAAAAAAGCGTGGGTCTGTAACCTATCCGACTACGAGGTATCGCCAAACACCCACTCACCAAATAAGAACAGCCCACGCCTGTGGCGTGAGCGTCTTACTTTTTCCTGGCGAGTTTGAAAATTGGCGATTTCCGTAGTCAAGATAAAAGCTAACGCTTCATATTTTCAATATTTTCAATTCATTATGTCATGTTAAAAAATTTAGTTTTAATCATTTTCGTTATTCAAATTCTTTCTGTCGGAATAGTTTATGTAAACATCATCCGATATTTTTTTCAACGCTTTTAAAAAGTCTTATCCATCCAATGGCTTGTTTTCTAAAGGTGTCGAATTCGACAGGTTTAAAATGTGGATTGTTCAAAGTTTCCCAAAGACCAATAAATTCAACTGTATTCCGGTTTCTCATCCAATTGCGGATATGGTCTGAGCCTTCTTCTCCCCGCACCATATCTATCAGGCTGATAAAGTCCTGCTCATTTTGCTGAACAATCGAAATCAGTTTATTTTCAACTTCAATTTGAGATTTCCTGGTCATTTTTTCTCATTATTCAATTCATCAGATTTTTTATTTTGTCGAACAAATTTACAATAGTTTCTGATATTCAAATGTTTTGTTGTCATTAATTTGATTCTTGTTTTTTTTCCCAATGCTTGCCAACTATTAAATATGCTCAATTACATGATATCCGCATTTTGTACAATTCCCCTTTTTATCCAAACCAACAATCCGGGTATCGTAGCGGTTTCGTTGGATAACAGTTTCGTTGCAAGCCGGACAAAAAGTATTGCCTGCCCCATTGGCAGACATGTTACCAATATAAACATGATTTAATGCAGCCTTTGCCAGGCCCCAAAGTTCGTTTATAGTTTCGGGCGGGGTTGGTGATTCCGACATTTTGTAGGTGGGGAAATACCTCGACAAATGCAAAACCGTATCTTCACCCAACTCCCCTTTTATCCATTTCAGCATTTCCACAAAATCGGCTCGCTGATCATTCTTCCCGGGGATGATAAGGTTTGTAATCTCCAGGTGCTTCCCGCTTCGGCGGATTTGCTTTAGGGTTTCTTTTACAGGTGCAAGCTTCGACATGGTTTGGGTAAGATAAAAATCTTCGGTAAAAGCCTTGAGGTCAACGTTAAATGCATCCATCACTTCCAGTAATTCATCCAATGGTTCGGGGTTGATAAATCCATTGGTGATCATAATATTTTTTAGCCCTTCGCGCCTGGCCTGTTTGGCTACATCATAAATATATTCAAACCATATTGCCGGTTCGTTGTAGGTGTAGGCAATACCTATATTGGCCTTTTTCTCGGTCGCAATCCCGACAATTTCCCCGGGACTGTATTTCTTACTTGTTTCGATATTCCTGGGGACATCCTGAGAAATCTCAAAATTCTGACAAAACTTACATCTTAAATTGCACCCAAAACTACCAACAGAAAAAATAAGGCTTCCCGGGTAAAAATGGTAGAGGGGCTTTTTCTCAATCGGGTCGAAACCCATCGAAGATACCGATCCATAGGTTTGCAGGTAAAGCTCCCCTTTAATGTTTTTTCTAACACGACAAATTCCAGTTTTCCCATCGCCAATTATGCAATAATGCGGGCACAGAGTACATTTTAATTGATAGCGATAAAGTTCTTCGTAATATTTTGCAGGTTTCATAATAAGCGGATTTTTGTAGAGATTTCAAAGATAAGAAATGTAAATGGAATTACGAATTAGTGTTTGCAAGAAAACCCCGATTATTAGATTTTCAACAGTTTTTTAACCCCGACCCTAAAGGGAGTAAACTGTTGAAAATCAGTACTCCCTTTAGGGTCGGGGTGAATGCTGATTTTCAACATTAATAGTTTTCTTGTAAGGACTAATTATAAAGAACAGTTTATCAATGTACATATCAGGACAAGCGCTGTTCACAAGCGGGCACATCTTCAAATTACCTTCAATAATAAAATCTCAAATTCATTTGATATGAAGGCTTTACGCGCTGCGGCTTATTTATTGTAATCCCAATCCCGATCAAATCCAAAATACAAATATTAAAGGATGAAAATATTTTCACTCTTCATTTACCTGCTCATTTTGCCGATTTGGCTATTCGGACAACAACAAAGCTATACTACCAAAATGATTACCGACAAAAAACCTGTGATTGATGGAATTATGGATGACGAAAGTTGGGCTATTGTTGAATGGGGCGGGAATTTTATCCAACAGGAACCTTATGAAGGCAAAGCTCCCAGCCAGCCCACCTTTTTTAAAATTCTTTACGATGATAATTTCCTGTATATTGGGGTGATGGCTTACGACAGCGCCCCCTCACAAATTGTAAAACGCATGTCGCGACGCGATGGATTTGATGGCGACTTTGTAGAGATTAATATCGATAGCCATTTCGATAAAATGACTGCCTATTCTTTTACTGTAAATGCCGCAGGAGTAAAAGGCGATGAATTGATTACGGAAGATGGTGATAATTGGGATTACACCTGGGACCCGATCTGGTACACCAAAACATCAATAAACGATTCGGGTTGGGTTGCCGAGATGAAGATTCCATTTACACAATTACGATTCGGAAAAAAAGATGTGCATACCTGGGGGATGCAGTTTACACGCAGATTATTTCGCCTGGAAGAGCGCTCTCTGTGGCAGTTTATTTCGCAGGAAGACAATGGCTGGGTTTCGATGTTTGGTGAGCTTCATGGCATCCAGGGAATAAAACCAAAACGCCAGGTGGATCTGGTGCCTTATGTAGTTGCCCGGCAGGAATACTTCGAAAAGGAAGAAGAAAATCCTTATGCCACCGGCAAGAAAAGTGGCATTGACGCAGGGCTTGATGGTAAAATTGGCGTTACCAACGATCTCACCCTTAACTTTACCATCAACCCGGATTTTGGCCAGGTAGAGGCTGACCCGTCTGAGGTGAACCTTTCTGCCTATGAAACATTTTTTGAAGAGAAAAGGCCATTCTTCATCGAAAGCAACAACATCTACGATTTCCAGATTACAGGCGGAGGAAACCCTTATTCGAGCGACAAGCTGTTTTATTCAAGACGAATCGGCAGGAGCCCGCATCATTATCCCGACCTGGAAGACAATGAATACGCCGATGCCCCGGAAAACTCAACCATACTTGGTGCATTCAAACTGAGCGGCAAAACAAAAAACGGCTGGTCGCTTGGAATTCTGGAAAGTGTAACCCAACGTGAAATGGCGGAAATTTCTTTTGAAGGTCAAACCCGAAAGGAAGAAGTTGAACCCATGACCAATTATTTCGTGGCCCGTCTTGAAAAAGATATCAATAAAGGAAATACAGTGGTTGGTGGAATGTTTACCTCTACCAACCGAAAAATTGAAAACCCGGAGATTGATTACCTCCCTGACAATGCCTACACCGGGGGTTTAAACTTTAAACATTTTTGGAAAGATAAAGCATACATGTTTGCAGTCAGAACAGTTTTTAGCTCTGTAAATGGTGACCAAACAAGCATGGTCAATTTGCAGGAATCACCGGTGAGGTATTTCCAGCGGCCCGATGCCAAATACATTGCCGTTGATACAAATCTGGAATCGATGCAGGGACATGGTGGAACTGTTGAATTTGCAAAAACCGGCGGAGGCCACTGGCGCTATTTGGCATGGGTTACCTGGCGTTCGCCCGGGCTGGAATTAAACGATATTGGTTACCTCCGCAGCTCAGATGAGGTACAGCAAGTAGTGTGGGCGGGTTATAGAATTTGGGAACCGGTTGGCATTTTCAGAAGCTATAATTTAAATTTCAACCAATGGACAGGCTGGGACTTTGGTGGAAGAAATACTCACTGGGGCTTAAACACCAATTTTAATACTCAATTCACCAATTTTTGGTACTTCAATGTTGGAATAAATTATGACGGCACTTCATTATCAAAATCTGATCTCCGGGGCGGACCTTCTTTGAAATATGATCCTGGATATAATTGGTGGGTCGGAGTAAATACCGATCAGCGAAAAAAAATTAGCTTTGGAATGAGCGCAAGCAGTTACGATAGATTAGGAAATGATGACAGGTACCGCAACTTTAGTGTTGAAGTAAGCTACCGACCAAGCGATCGCTTGCGGATTTCAGTTGAACCTTTTTACTCAAAAAACAGCTACAACCTCCAGTATATCGAAACTGCTAATTTTGATGCACAAGATCGCTACATCACCGGATACATCTACCAAAAAACTATTGGTTTGGTTGGGCGCATCGACCTGAACATCACCCCGGATTTCACCATCCAATATTATGGCCAGCCCTTTATGTCGAACGGGAAATACAAAGAGCTAAACCACATTACAGACCCCCAGGCCGATGACTACAAAAACCGTTTCGAGCTATTCAACGAAAACCAAATCACTTATGATGATGAGGATGAAGTTTATAATATTGACGAAAATATGGATGGAGAAACGGATTACAGTTTTGACAATCCCAACTACGATTTTCTTGAATTCAGATCCAATCTGGTACTGCGTTGGGAATATGTACCCGGCTCAACACTTTATGTTGTTTGGTCGCAAGGAAGAACCGATTTCAATAGCACCGGGCAATTCGATTTTAACCGAAACCTCGAAAACATGTTTGAAGCCCACCCCCACGATGTGTTTTTGGTGAAGCTGAGTTACAGGTTGGGGTTGTAGAAAACATGTATCTTTGTATAATAAATATTTACATACAGAAAATGAATCATTCGTATCCAATAAAAATAGAATTTCGGGATTATTTTAAATAAGATTCCTCTCCGCCAACCGGCGGATCGGAATGACAATTAATTACGTTATTATGGTGGGGGTTGTTGGCGGCTTTGCCGCCAACAACCCCCACCATCTCAGGACGCTCCGAGTGTCTTGTCATTTTGATGCCGCACGTGCGGCAAGAAATCTCAAAAATTTAACCGGACACCAATGAAAATGAATATTGAAAGCACTAAAGTTGAACTTATCGACTGGATCATAAAAATAAATGATCAGTATTCTTTAAAGAGGATTTTATCATTAAAAGAGAAGTTAAGCTTAGGCGAAGAAAAAAAAGTTGAAATATTTGGTTCTGGGAAACACCTCATCGAACAAATTGCTGATGACTTTAATGAGCCTCTTGAGGATTTTAAAGAATATCAATAATGAGACCAGTCTAAAAAGCCTCAAAACCCCTAAATCCCCTGAAGGGGACTTTCCCAAACTACTGATTTTTAGCACTTCCCCCGTCAGCTGACGGATTCGGGTGAAAAGGGCTAAAAATTAGTAGTTTGGAGTTTTTAGACTAAACTCAATAATGAACACAACAAAGCATCAAACCGTTATAAACTGAATTAAACAAAACTAAATATCATGAAAGTATCAACACGAAATACGCTCAAAGGCAAAGTAAAAAAATAGAACATGGCGCGGTAAACACCGAAGTAGTTATCGAATTGCCCGGTGGACAAGAAATCGTATCTATTATTACAAAAACATCAGCAACAAATCTTAATTTACAGGTGGGAAAAGAAGTATATGGCCTGATAAAAGCTTCGAATGTAATGATTGCGGTAGAGGAATAGGGAGACTATAGAGAACGAAGAGAATGAAGCGACTATAGCGAATGAGGAGAACGAAGATACCCTAGAGAACTAAACGACTTTTGAGAACAAAGAGACTTTAGAGAACGAAGCGACTGGAGAGAACAAAGAAATGTAGTCGATAGAATGGATAGCACGAAGGAGACCTTGAAACGTCCGACGAAGGAGGACTTTCAAGCGTCAAAAAAAGAGAACGAAGCGGCTTTAACAATTAAGACCACTTTCGATAATAAGCAGTGAGCATCTACACCTACAAATAACAATATCACTACCTTTGTTGTCTGATAACTTTTTCTCAAATTTATTTCAAATATGAAAAAACCCTTCTCATTCCTGGTGCTACTCTTTCTGGCTATTGGTCTTTTTGCCGAACAGCTTACAATTATTATTACTTCAATTCCCGAAAATACGCCACCCGGAGATAATATTTTTGTTGCCGGCGATTTCACAGGCTGGAATCCCGGAGACCCTGCATTTATGTTAACAGAGAACACCAATGGCCAGCCCGAAATTAGCTTTGAAGCCGCTGGTTCTATCGAATTTAAATTTACGCGCGGCAGTTGGGAAACCGTTGAAGGCAGCGAAAACGGAGGTTTCCTCCCCAATCGGAGTTTTGTAATGGGAAGTGATGACACCCTCCAAGTTACCATACTTAGCTGGGAAGATACAGGAGGAATCAATCATACAGCCGCCGAAAATGTTGTGGTGATAGATGAGGAGTTTTTTATACCTCAATTTAATCGTTACCGGAGGGTTTGGCTTTACCTGCCGCCCGATTATGAATCATCAGGAAAAGACTACCCTGTACTCTACATGCACGATGGGCAAAACCTCTTTGATGCGGCAACCTCCTTTGCCGGTGAGTGGGAAGTAGATGAGTCATTGAATGATTTGTTTGCTGATGGCAAAGACGTGCCCATTGTGGTGGGTATTGATAATGGAGGCGGCAATCGTATTGATGAATATACACCCTGACCACACCCGACCTATGGTGGTGGTAAAGGCGAACTTTATGCCCAATTTATTGTTGAAACCCTAAAACCATTTATCGACGAAAACTACCGCACCAAACCCGACCAAGAGAGCACCGGCGTAATGGGAAGCTCGTTGGGCGGATTGATTTCGCATTATATAGGAATTAAGTATCAGGATGTATTTAGCAAGTCTGGCATTTTTTCTCCGTCATATTGGTTCAACGACTCGGTTTACGATTTTACCTACAATACCGGAAAGCTCAATAATATGAATTTGTACATCATGGGCGGTTCAAACGAAAGTTCAGGATTGGTTGATGAAATGATGGCCATGACCGACACTTTGCTGGCTGCCGGTTTTCAGAATGATGAAATGGCTCTGAAAGTTGTTCCGGGAGGGCAGCACAACGAGGCTTTGTGGCGGCAGGAGTTTGGAGAAGCTTATGAGTGGCTGTTTTTACAAAATTCGAGTGGCATAGAAATTTATAGTTCTGATACTGATATTCATATCAAAGTCATCAACAGGCAAATTTCAATACATGGCGATCAAATTGAAAATGACACATTCCGACTGGAGCTTTTCTCACTTTCAGGACAAAGGGTTCTGACAGCACAAATCACAAAGGGTGAAAACGTTAGATTACCGTCAATGCAACAGGGAATTTATCTTGCCCGACTCTCGAATGATGGTTTTGTAACTTCAAGAAAAATTTTCATTAAATAAGGTCTGTCTTTTTAGTCGAGGTTTTAAATATCAGTAGCCTTGGGTTCTCGCTTAACCAGTGAGGCGAGTTAACCCAAAGATCAAATTGAATGTTTGTAAAACCCCCGCATTTCGGCTGATAATGCCGAAGGCATTATCAGCCGAAATGCGGTGGAGGCACTGCTAAATTCATTATTCCCCGGGTTATTCCATTGGGATCCCTTCGGGAAAACCCGGGGCTATTGAAAAGTGTTGACTTTAAAGTAATACTGAGGAAAGCAACATTAGAATAAATGCGATTTTAATATACCTTCATGATGAACAGAATAATTACAAATCCAAAAATTCTAAGCGGCAAACCCATTATAAAAGGGACAAGAATATCAGTTGAGTTTATTATAAACCTACTCGGTTCCGGCACAAGCTACCAGGAAATTTTAAATGATTATCCTCATATTAGTATAGAGGATATACATGCCTGCCTGAATTTTGCAGCCAAAACCCTTAAGAATGATGTTTACTTTGAGATTGAAAGTGCCTAATGAAAAAATGAACTTTTATGGGATAATTTTTCTTAGATTAAAACAAACTACAATCGAAAACACAATCAGAGTTCTAAAAACCTTCATGCAGCTTAATATAACAATTGATCCCATGACAATAATTGTGATTAGCGATGAAAAAATCAGAATAAGAAAGCCAATGGCTTAATTTGTCATTTCGAGTTCCAAGCCTCCGCCAGATGGCAGATACCTCAAAGCTAAATGACAAAGGAATAGATTTCTCCCTTCGGTATCAATGACATGTTTGTGTAAGAAGTTGGAGTACACTTTGCCGGAGAGACCTCTCAATCCCCGAAGGGTCGGGGCAGGCTGCTACGCTCTTTCGAGGTGACAGGGCTTTGGGAGAAAGGGGTTGGGAGAAAGTGGGCGCTTTGCGCCCACTTTCTCCCAACCCAAATAAATCCCCGGGCTTTGTCATTTCGATGCCGCATGTGCGGCAAGAAATCTATTCCATAAGGTCATTTTCTCATTATGCCTAAAAATTTTGGGTGAATTCTCGAAATGACCAGGTTAGCATATTTTTTTGGGGAGTTGAGAGTGGGTGCTACACGCCCACTCTCAACTCCCCTATATTATAACTCCAGCCCGGTCATTTCGATGGAGCGAAGCAGCCTGCCCCGACCCTTCGGGGACTGAGAAATCTATTTTACACATTAAATCAACTTCTAATAAATACTTGTCATTTCAACATTGACAGACCTTGATTAATTTGTACCCCCCTACTCCACCGGCAACTGCCTCACAAAACCTTCTTCGAGCGAAATAAAGGTTTCGGTAGCTACGATTTCGGGAATAGACTGAATTTTTTCAACGATGATTTTTTTGAGGTGCTCGTTGTTGCGCGACATGATTTTCACCAAAAGCGAATAACTCCCGGTAATGTGATGACATTCCACAATTTCGGGAATCCGGCTTATTTTCTGAAAAACTTCTTCGTGGGTACTTGTAGCAGTAAGGTTTACCTGGATACCGATGAAGGCACAGGTAAGATACCCCATTTCTTTGTGCGAAAGATTGACTTGCGAACCGGAAATCACACCTGCTTCCTGCATCTTCTGAACCCGCTGATGGACGGCAGCTCCTGAAACTTTGCACTTTCGCGCCACTTCCAAAAATGGCATGCGTGCATCTTTTGTTAAAAATGAAAGAATTCGTTTGTCGAGGCTATCGAGCCGAAAATTGTTTATGGCCATAATCCCTGGTGCAAGTACATATTAATTGGAACGAAATATAACTAATCAAATTGATAAATTTTAAGTGGGCAGTGGGCAGTTCACAGCCATCAGAATACCGCACTCTGGGAACTGCCTGCTGAAAAACAAAAAATCAAGAAATCACCATTCATATTAAATTAATATCTCATAATAATTGTAGTAGCATTTTATTATTGGTATGTATCAAAAGTAAAATGAAATCACGTTTTCACTTTCAGTTTATCATTTCCACATCAATAATTTGAAGAGAATATTACAATTTTTAAATATTCAGGCAAATATAGAATCAATTTTTAATAATTTACTATTTCACACTATACAATATCATCATATCAGGTACATTTGCTTCCAAATTAATATTCATATTATTACAAACATTTAAAACAATAAAACGATGAAATTCGATCCGGCAAGTAAAATTCAAGACCTTAAACAATTTGGTGAATATGGCGATGTAAACCCATCAGTATGCGATTCGGCAACCTTTACCTTTATGCAGGCCAAAACCATGCTCGACACCTTTCATGGAAACGCTGAGGGCTGTTTCCTGTATTCGCGCCACTGGAATCCGAGCAATAAATATCTCGCTGATGCTATGGCCGCAATGGAAGATACCGAAGCCGCCTGGGTTACAGCTTCAGGAATGGGAGCCATTACTTCGGCAATTTTGCAATTGTGCAATGCCGGAGACCATATCATTACAAGCCGCACAACTTATGGAGGTACTTTTGCTTTTCTGAACAATTATGTAAAAAAATTCAACATCGAAGTTACCTTTCTCAACATCACCGACCTGAAAGCAGTGAAAGCAGCCATAAAGCCTAACACGAAGCTTATCTACACCGAAACAATGACCAACCCGCTGTTGCAAATTTCGGATATCCCGGCACTGGCGGAGATTGCACATAAGCACGGTTTAAAACTGATGGTTGACAACACTTTTACCCCGATGATGATAAGCCCTGCCCAACTCGGCGCTGATATAGTGGTTTACAGCCTCACCAAATTTGTAAACGGGAAAAACGATTGCGTTGCCGGCGCTATTTGCGGCACAGCCGAATATATTGCCTCGCTGATCGATGTAAACAATGGTACGGCCATGTTGCTGGGTCCGGTTTTGGATCCTTTCCGCTCATCCTCCATTTTAAAAAACATCCACACGCTCCACATCCGCATGATACAGCACAGCAAAAATGCAATGTACCTTGCCGAAAAGCTTACCGAAGCAGGCATACACGTAAACTATCCCGGACTACCGGCACACCCGGGTCATAAGCTCCTTAAAAGTATAATGAACAAAAAATTTGGATTTGGAGGGATGATCTCATTCGATGCCGGTACTGCCGAAAAAGCTGCCGAAGTAATGGAAATGATGGAAAATGAAGGCGTAGGCTATCTGGCCGTTAGCCTTGGATATTTCAAAACATTATTTAGCAATTCGGGAAAAAGCACCTCTTCAGAAGTTCCCGAAGACAAGCAAAAAGAAATGGGCCTTTCCGAAGGACTCGTGCGTTTTTCGGTTGGCTTAGACAGTGAAATTGAGCGTACTTTCGGGTTAATACTCAAATGCCTGAAAGCAACAGGATTGGTGTAAAAAAGGGAGACTTGAGAGAACGAAGCGACTTTAGCGAACGAAGAGACTTGAGTGAACGAAGAGACTTTAGCGAACGAAGAGACTTTAGAGACTTTAGAGACTTGAGAGACCGAAGCGACTTTAGCGATTGAATTGTAAGAATATAGCAGAGCAGTTATATGTAAGCAAAAACCGGTTGGAGATAATTTCCACACCGGTTTTTTTTATGCCCAGTGATCTGCTGTGATTTCCATGAAGGGGAGCATGCTCCCCTCTACTGTCTCCAGTTCTGGCACTATGCGCCGGAGCATGCTCCGGCGTTGTGCCTGTATTGGTGTATCCTGTCCGGGGAGCATGCTCCACCGTTCCAGGTATGGTTTGTCCCATGGCTATATTGCATGCCTGCGCCGACATAGATTTCAGCTTGTCATTTTCTACAATTCCTGCGATTTTTGCGTTTTCTTGAACAGGAACAGTTTATCGGTTTCAGGATTATTTTTTACAAGGTTGTTGTATTCAGTTCAACTTATTTCAGTTATCAACCTTCTATCCTCTACCCTCTCCCATCTTTCGTGTAATCACCTCCATCTTTTCTTGTAATGAGATTTCTCCATCAATCCACACAATATTTAACCCTTTCTTCTCCATCCTCCTGAACCAGGTCATTTGGCGCTTTGCAAATTGATGAATAGCCGTGTTGAGCTTTGTAAACATTTCGTTGTAATCAATTTTTCCGGTAACATAATCGGTAAGGTAGCGATACTCCAGACCGTAAAAGGTGAGTTGTTCGGGGGTTAAACCAGAACCTATCAGAGACTTTATCTCATCAAGCATTCCTGAATCCAACCTTTGCTTCAGGCGCGTGGTAATCCTTCCCCTGATTACCGATCTTTCAAAATACACACCAAAAATCCTGTGATCAATTTTTGGCATTAAGTTATGATCCTGTAGATTCATTTTTCTGAATGCTGCAATTTCGATGGCCCGGATTGCTCTTTCACGGTGGGTGCCATCGGTAGTGTTGTGAATATCGCGAAATCCATGCAAAACAATATTTAATTCTTCCAGGCTTTTATTTTGCAATGAACTTCGTAATTCGTGGTTTTCGGGAACAGTCAACAATTTATATCCGGAAAGAACAGCCTCGAGATACATGCCTGTTCCTCCGCACAAAATGGGCAATTTACCTTTTTCGATTATTTTAGGAAGAACCTTTAAAAAATCCTGCTGAAATTCAAAGACGTTGTACTCGTATCCCGGATCAACAATATCAACAAGATGGTAAGGGATTTTTTGCCCGTTCACAATATAATCGGCATAATCTTTTCCGGTTCCTAAATCCATCCCACGATATACCTGCCTTGAATCCGCGCTAATGATTTCCCCATCCAGGCTTGCCGCAATATTTGCCGCCAGTGAGGTTTTTCCGGTAGCAGTTGGCCCCAAAATGGTTACCATCAACGGAGTATCATTATTTTTTTCCGACATTGCATTTCCTTTTCAAATAAAAAATTCCTGATTTCATCCAATTCATCAAGCCCGGCAGTTTTAAAATTAAAACCAGAAACCATCAGCTTTGCTGTTAAAAACTCATCAGGATAAAATTGGTTTAGATACGAAGTTAGATTTTTCTCATTATCCGGCAATAGGTTTTGATTCCGCCACTTTAAAAATTGCAAAATACGAAGTCCATCGACTTTGTGGTGACAGGCTCTTATAAAATTCTGTTTGCTTTTTACATTTTGCCTCAAATCCTGCCACAACTTATCATTAAATTTATCAAACAAAAATCCTGACAAAGGAATTTCAAAATCGTCTTGAAATAAATCGCCAAAGGCATCAAAACTATTTTTCACCTCATCAAAAAACTGAAATGGATAAACCGGGTATCCCGACCAATCGCCGGCATTGCCTTTGATCATTGCCGGGCCGGTACCAAAAAATACACGATCGGAAAACCTTGCTGCCGGAAATGCAGTTTTGTCCATGTAAATTCCCACATCGCCATATTTTCTCAATTTCTGAATAAAGTAAAAATCCTCCCCGCTTTTATGGGGAGTAATTCCACGGATACCCCTGTAAGCGTCCACGGTACAAGCCATTGCTGAACCAATGGCTGTGAAAGCATAAGGGTTTTTGATCCGCAACATATTAAGCGCATAATAGCGCATATAAATTTCGTACCGCAATACTGACATATCCTCGTTATTTCTTCCTGTAAGTTTGTGATAGTAGGGTATTGAAATAGCTTTCAATTGAGGATGCTGCCCGAATGATTGTGAAATGGATTCCAAATATTGTGGTTCATAATCTGTGTCTCCATCCATCGTTGCGATAATATCTTCGGGATTTGCCAGGGCTGCCGCCTGATCCATAGCAAGCTTACGAGCCCAACCTACCCCAAAATGTTTACCCACCCATCCTTTACCGGGAGAGCTGCGATCGATAACCTGCAAATCCAGACTTTCCTCGTCCTTGAGAATTTGAAGTGTTTTTTGGTTGGATTTAATAATTTGCGCTTTCGCGGGATCATAATAATAGCTCTCAGGCTGATTAACACAAATAATGACTTTGAAATTTTTAAATGTCTGCGATTTTAAAGAATGTAGCAAAGCCGGAACATTTTCAGCTTCATCCATTAAGGGGATTGTAATAAATATTTTTGTTTGATTGCTCAATTTTGAGTTCGCTTATCTTAATCTGAAAAATTCATGAATTTTTCACTTTGCAGGCTTTTTAGCCTGCAGAGCCGAATTTCCTTTGGAAATTCGAGGATTAACCCTCGAAAATATTTTAAATAAATATTTTCGGCCTTCGGTGATTAATTCACAAATTCGTTGAATTTGTGAATTAATCAGGTTAACATTAAAACTGCAAATTTATAACAAACAAGCAACATTTTTATCATTAAGAAAAAAGCCCTCAAGTAATCAAGTGTTTATTAAAAATAAAAAAGGGGGAAAACAAATCACCACGTAAATCCTAAAGATTACAATATTTTAACCTGAAAAAATTTAGGGCAGGTAAGGGCTGTTATAAATACAAAACTTACGACCAAATAGTGGCTTTAAGTTTCGGACAGCTTGGAAAATGTTATACACTTTTGGTATCCCCTCAAAAAACAGGGGTAACAAATAAGTATAAGAAGCAGTTATCAACAATATGCTGTTAATAACTATTTTGGAATTTCCATTATCATTCTTCTAAAATCATTTTTTTTGCGACAGATGT
>Ga0307990_1002658_pt1 | contig 14158 bp, 7 predicted proteins | sample EllFjometagen129_FD_203168 | JGI IMG/M metagenome (GOLD analysis project Ga0307990, IMG submission 203168) | Marine microbial communities from Ellis Fjord, Antarctic Ocean - #129 | ecosystem: Environmental > Aquatic > Marine > Unclassified | place: Southern Ocean | collected 2014-10-08
CCCTGTTGTATCAATTTCAGCCAATGACACAACAATTTGTGTAGGTTCAACAGTTATATTCACAGCCACACCAACAAATGGTGGAACTACACCTATTTATACTTGGAAAGTCAATGGAGTAAATGCTAGAACAAACTCCAATACTTTTAGTTCATCAGCTTTGCTAAATAGTGATATTGTGAATATTGTTATGCTTTCATCAGAAAGTTGTGCAAATCCTGATTCTGCTGTTTCAGTTGGAATACAAATGAATGTTACGAATTCTGTAATCCCTGTTGTATCAATTTCAGCCAATGACACAACAATTTGTGTAGGTTCAACAGTTATATTCACAGCCACACCAACAAATGGTGGAACTACACCTATTTATACTTGGAAAGTCAATGGAGTAAATGCTGGAACAAATAGCAATACTTTCAGTTCATCAACTTTGCTAAATAGTGATATTGTGAATATTGTTATGCTTTCATCAGAAAGTTGTGCAAACCCTGATTCTGCTGTTTCAACAGGAATACAAATGAATGTTACAAATACTGTAATCCCCGCTGTAGCAATTTCAGCAAATAACACAACAATTTGCTCCGGCTCAACAGTAATCTTCACAGCCACAGCAACAAATGGTGGAACTACACCTATTTATTCTTGGAAGGTTAATGGAGCAAATGTTGGAACAAACTCTAACACTTTCACTTCATCAACTTTATTAAATAGTGATATTGTGAATGTTGTTATGCATTCATCAGAAAGTTGTGCAAACCCTGATTCTGCTGTTTCAACAGGAATACAAATGAATGTTACAAATACAGTAATTCCTTCAGTTTCAGTTTCAGCAAATAACACCACAATTTGCTCCGGCTCAACAGTAATCTTCACAGCCACAGCAATAAATGGTGGAACTACACCAACTTACACATGGAAAGTTAATGGAACAAATGCTGGAACAAACAGCAATACTTTCACTTCATCAACTTTGCTAAACAGTGATATTGTTAATGTTGTTATGTTTTCTTCAGAAAGTTGTGCAAACCCTGATTCTGCTGTTTCTACGGGAATACAAATGAATGTTACAAATACTGTAATCCCTGCTGTATCAATTTCAGCGAATGACACAACAATTTGTGCAGGCTCAACAGCAATATTCACAGCCACACCAACAAATGGAGGAACTACACCTATTTATACCTGGAAAGTCAATGGAGCAAATGTTGGAACAAACAGCAATACTTTCAGTTCATCAACTTTGCTAAACAGCGACATTGTTAAGGTTGTTATGCTTTCATCAGAAAATTGTGCAAATCCTGATTCTGCTGTTTCAACAGGAATACAAATGAATGTTTTTAATTCTCTAATTCCTTCTGTTTCAGTTTCAGCAAATGACACTACAATTTGTGCAGGTTCAACAGCGATATTCACAACTACAGCAACAAATGGCGGAACGACACCAACTTACACATGGAAAGTTAATGGAGCAAATGCTGGAACAAACAACAATACTTTCAGTTCATCAGCATTGCTAAATAGTGATATTGTTAATGTTGTTATGCTTTCATCAGAAAGTTGTGCAAACCCTGATTCTGCAGTTTCAACAGGAATACAAATGAATGTTACGAATACTGTAATACCTGCTGTATCAATTTCAGCGAATGACACAACAATTTGTGCAGGCTCAACAGCAATATTCACAGCCACACCAACAAATGGAGGAACTACACCTATTTATACCTGGAAAGTTAATGGAGCAAATGTTGGAACAAACAATAATACTTTCAGTTCATCAGCTTTGCTAAATGGTGATATTGTGAATGTTGTTATGCTTTCATCAGAATATTGTGCAAATCCTGATTCTGCTGTTTCAACAGGAATACAAATGAATGTTACGAATTCTGTAATCCCTGCTGTATCAATTTCAGCCAATGACACTTCAATTTGTGCAGGTTCAACAGTAATATTCACAGCCACACCAACAAATGGTGGAACTACACCTATTTATACTTGGAAAGTTAATGGAGTAAATGTTGGAACAAACAGTAATACTTTTAGTTCATCAACTTTACTAAATAGTGATATTGTTAATGTTGTTATGCTTTCATCAGAATATTGTGCAAACCCTGATTCTGCTGTTTCAACGGGAATACAAATGAATGTTACAAATACTGTAATTCCTGCTGTATCAATTTCATCAAATAACACAACAATTTGTGTAGGTTCAACAGCAATATTCACAGCCACACCAACAAATGGTGGAACTTTTCCTACTTATACCTGGAAAGTTAATGGAGCAAATGTTGGAACAAACAGCAATACTCTCAGTTCATCAGCTTTACTAAATAATGATATTGTTAAAGTTGTTATGCTATCATCAGAAAGTTGTGCAAACCCTGATTCTGCTGTTTCAATAGGAATACAAATGACTGTTACGAATTCTATAATCCCTGCTGTTTCTATTTCAGTAAATGATACAACAATTTGTGCAGGTTCAACAGTAATATTCACAGCTACACCAATAAATGGTGGAACTACACCTATTTATATCTGGAAAGTAAATGGAGCAAATGTTGGAACAAACTCCAATATTTTCACTTCATCAACATTACTAAATAGTGATATTGTTAAGGTTGTTATGCTATCATCAGAAAGTTGTGCAAATCCTGATTCTGCTGTTTCAATAGGAATACAAATGACTGTTACGAATTCTATAATCCCTGCTGTTTCAATTTCAGCAAATGATACTTCAATTTGTGCAGGTTCAACAGTAATATTCACAGCTACATCAATAAATGGGGGAACTTCTCCTATTTATACTTGGAAAGTTAATGGAGCAAATATTGGAACAAACTCCAACACTTTTAGTTCATCAACTTTGCTAAATAGTGATATTGTTAATGTTGTTATGCATTCATCAGAAAGTTGTGCAAACCCTGATTCAGCTGTTTCAGTTGGAATACAAATGATTGTTACTAATTCATTAATCCCAGCTGTTTCTATTTCAGCAAATGACACAACAATTTGTACAGGTTCAACAGTAATATTCACAGCTACACCAATAAATGGTGGAACTACACCTATTTATACTTGGAAAGTTAATGGAGTAAATGTTGGAACAAACTCCAACACTTTCAGTTCATCAACTTTGCTAAATAGCAATATTGTGAATGTTGTTATGCTTTCATCAGAAAGTTGTGCAAACCCGGATTCTGCTGTTTCAACAGGAATACAAATGACAGTGAATCCAAAACCATCCACTCCAACAATAAATTTAGCATTAAATGATTCTATTGAATGTTCAATTTCGGGAGATAATTATTACTGGTTTTTAGAAAACATTCTAACCGGATTTAATTCAAAGGCTATTAAGCCTCTGCAAAATGGAAATTACAAAGTAATTATATCAATAAATAATTGCTATTCTGATAGTTCAAACAACTACTATTACAATAAGGTTTCAATAGATGAAATAAACAATGATAACACTTTTGTTATTTATCCAAATCCAACAACATCTTATTTTATTATTGATTTAGACAAGTCTCATTTTATCAATTCTATTGAAATTATATCTCTTGAAGGTAAAGTTGTTTATTCTAAAGAAGTTAATGAACAAATCAAAGAAATTAAGGTTGAATTACCTGGTTTGAATTTTGGTGTTTATTTTATTTCATTAAAAACACAGAACGATATATATCATTCAAGAATTATTATTAGAAATTAATTTAAAGCGACACATATTATTTTGTGTCGCTAATTTCTTTCTTATCAAAAAGCTTCGGTATCCAAATTTCTAAAAGAACCACTTATTGAAAAATATGGTCAGGAATGGTATGAAAAACTTGAGAAATAAATAGATTCAGGTAATTTTAAGTATTAACCTTTCATGGCTTTTGTCCAGTGGAGAATGAGGGATTAGAATCCTTAGGGTTCGATAAATCCTAAATCTCAGCTTCAACAAATATACAAATATCATCATGAATATTTATTAATATGCGAATTATAGCATTTTCTCAGGTAATAGTTCGTAAGTACGAACTTAATTTTTAAAAGTTGAGTACTTGTCTTTACCTGAATATATGTATTAATAAATGTCTATTGAAGACAGATGAATAAGTACTTTAGGTTACTTTATAGGTTAAAATCACGTTTAAGAAATTCATCTATTAGCATCAAATCTTCAATCAAAAAGTTCGATTCTTCCCCGTTTAGGTCCACACACTCCGCTTCATTTATGAATGCGGAGTTCTTTTATATTTTTGACGCAGTGTTTATAAAGAGATTTTGAAAAAAACTATTAACATTGTTAATGCCCCTATTAAAAAACCTGTATAAACCTGTGCTGAGTTATGAGTATTTAGTCTCAGTCTTGCAAATCCCACTAGGCCCGAAACCAAAAACAAAACTATAACCAAATATTGAAGAGGCAAGTTTAATAAAATTGAAATACTAATAAACAAAGTTGTTAATCCTCCTATTGCAATCATGTGAATACTAATTTTCCACCAAAAATTAATTATTAGCGCTTCAATTACTAAAATGGTTGCCCCAAGCAAAAAGTTAGAATAAATCTCAGGAATATTTAATTTATTAAACAAATAATAATTTATATAATAAAAAATTGCTGTCATTAAACATGGAAAAATTCTTTCTTCCTTCGTGTTCATTTTAAATGATTTAATCATTTCTTTTCTTTTTAAGAAAAACATCATTATTACAGGAAATACACATGTAGAAACAAAAACAATAATAATTAACGACATTTTTGCACTAAAGGAAATCCTGAACGATGTGTAAGATTTTAACGAAAACAAAAGCAGAAAAGCATATGTTGGAACAAATAAAGGATGAAAAACATATGTTAAGATTTTGGCAATTTTTCTTTCCATATCAAACAAATTAATGGGTCAAAATTACAATATATTAATGAACATCTCTGTCATCATTTGGTTCATATTGTAAATTCTTATTTATCCAAAAAAGATTTATGTCATATCTCCAAATTTTGTAATTTTTTATCGAATCTGAAATTTCTTCAAGTTTAATGTTTTGTGTACTATAAGCTTTATCACTTTCGGATTCGTTACCTTCTGATATTACCAAAACGGGTTTGTGCTTTTTAATTGGAGATTCAAAGTTTAAAAAATTATTCCACACAGGTAATGTTTTTGCCCTCGTTTTCCACGATACAGAAGCTGCCCATGGCCCAAGAATTGTTTTTCCGTTTAAATCGTGTTTCAATAAACACTTATTAAGATTTTTTAAATCGTGGGTTCTTCTTGAAAATGCATTATAATTAAAACTTGTATTATATATTCCTATTAACAACACAGCTATTATTAAAGTTATTTTAAATCTTGAATTAATTTTTGCCAAAGATGAAAATACTAAAGAAACAAAAATTCCAATAACAAATATTAAGCTTAATAAATATCTATAGGGTAGATAGTTCATCGGCAATTTATGTAATTCTATTAATATCCAGATTATCACAAAAACCAATGGTATTAATGATGTTTTAATAATACTTTTTTTAAATACGGAAAGAATGAAAAGTAATATCGAAAAGAAAAATATTAATAAATATATTTTCAATTCTTTTATCCATAAAATATGAAGAAAAGAGAATTTTATTGCTCCCGGATATTGTAATAATTTTTCTGGAAATCTTTGAAAAGCTTCCCTAAACATTACATAATTATAAAATTCGGAATTCGGCAAATACCATACAAGAAAATAAATACTAAGAAAAAGAATTGAAAATCCCGTTGTCCAAAAATTAATTATTATTTCTTTTTTTACACTGCTTTTTCCTGTAAAATATTTCTGCAGACTTATAACAAATACGGTTATTGGCAAAATTGCTAAAGCATACAAATATTGAATTTTTGTAGAATAACTTAAAAATATCATCATCGACGAAAAAAACAAAAACATGATTTTTTTTCTTTCACCTTGATAGAATTTTATTAAAAAATAAAGCCCCAATAAAACAAAGTCTATACACAACATTTCTGCTAAAGCATAATGCGAAAACTGAAATATATGAAATTGTGTTAAGGTTATTATCGAAACAAAAAAAGTGAAAGTTTCATAGTTTTTTAATTTCGCAAATATTAAAATTGTGAAAAAAGCAAATATCAAAACTATTAATCTTCCTACAATTAATTTTGTTCCGAAAACATAAAAAAACGGTAATTGAATAATATTAAAAACTGGACCTCTAACAAAAGTGCTGTTTTCTTCTAAATCAAAACCATAACCATTAACAAAATTTCTTACTTGAGAAGAATATAGCCCTTCGTCTGTCCATGCTCCACGCGTATTTGTGTCAACGAGGCTGTCAGGATCAACATCAAGAAACGGTAAGTGCATTGCAAACAGAAGTATTAACAATAAATATAAATATGTTTTTTTCATCAATTGTTCTTTGTTGAATTTGGTTTTGTTCTTATTTTATAAAACAAATTTACTATTTTTACAAACTAATAAATTTATAAATTAATGAGAAAGCTGTTTTTTTTTCTATTGTTTCTTCCTTTTGTTTTAAACGCTCAATTTATCGATAATTTTTTAGATGGAGATTTTACTTCAAATCCAACATGGTCAGGAGATAACAGCCATTTTGAAATAAATTCATCAAATCAACTACATTTAAAATCAACAGGTGCAGACACTTCTTATCTTTCAACACCAAATAATTCAATTAATAACACCGAGTGGCAATTTTGGATAAAGCTTTCTTTCAACACCTCTGTTAATAATAATGCTCGTGTTTATCTTGTATCTGATCAGGCAAATATTGAAGGTTATTTAAATGGTTATTTTGTTCAAATCGGAGAATCCAACGATAGCATTGCCCTGCATAAACAAAGCGGAAATACTAATACAAAAATTATTAGCGGAACAATAGCCAACTCTGGTGGCTCTACTAATGCTCTTAGAATTAAAATTACACGAGACGGCTCAGGAAACTGGAAATTATATAGCGACCCATTAGAGGGAAATAATTTTATTCTCGAAGGTTCTTGTTTTGATAATTCCTTTTTGTCTTCCTCTTTTTTTGGAATATTTTGTAAATATACCAGCAGCAACAGCACAAAATTTTATTTTGATGATTTTTATGTAGGTGCATTACAAATTGATACAATCCCTCCTAAAATTTCTTCTTTAAGCGTTGTTTCTTCTATTGAGCTTGATGTTATTTTTTCTGAAGCTGTCGAAAAAACAATTGCAGAAACTGTTTCTAATTATTCTGTCAACAATACAATTGGAACTCCTGTTTTAGCAATTCTTGATGCTGCAAATCCTTCTGTGGTTCACCTTACTTTTCCAAACAGCTTTACAAATGGAATTCTTAATACATTGTCTGTTTCAAACATAGAAGACCTTGATGGAAACAAGGCTGCTATATTAACACAAGATTTCGCATATTATATTCCTGAAACTTTTGATATTGTTATAAACGAAATTATGGCAGATCCTGACCCTCCAATGGGTTTGCCAAATTATGAATATCTTGAGCTGTTTAACAAAACATCCCTGCCTGTTGATATAAATAGTTGGACTCTTAATATCGGCACAAGTAGTTATTTGATTCCTTCATACACAATTCAGCCAAATAGTTTTTTAATTTTAGCAGAAGATGACGCAGAGCCTTTTCTTGGCAGCTACAGTGATTTTATAGGTTTTTCAAGTTTTTCATTAAAAAACTCTGACCAAACAATAGTTCTTTTCAATTCAACAGGACAAATAATTTCTACTGTTTCATATACGGATAATTGGTATCGTGATAATAACAAAAAAGATGGAGGCTGGTCGCTGGAACAAATTGACCCATTAAATCCTTGTGGCGAAGAAGATAACTGGAAAGCTTCCGTTAATCAAAACGGTGGTACCCCCGGGCAACAAAATTCTGTTTTTGCTCAAAATCCAGATAACAAAAATCCTTTGATTGATAGGGTTGCAGTAATTGACACTATGAACATTCAAGTGTTTTTTAATGAAAAAATGGATAGTGTTTATTTAAAAAATTTATCTAATTATTTTATTGATAATAATATTGGTTTTCCAAATTCTGTTTCAATATTTTCTCCCGATTATAAAACTCTAATTCTTGGATTGTCTTCGTCTTTACAAAAAGGCTTGATTTATATTTTAACTATAAAAGATTCTGTTACAGATTGTGTAGGAAATATTATAGAATTAAACAGTAGTTCGAGTTTTGCAATTCCTGAAACTCCTGAACCTTTTGATATTGTAATCAACGAAGTTCTTTCAAATCCAAAACTTGACGGTGTTGATTTTGTTGAAATTTATAATCGTTCGGATAAAGTTTTTGACTTAAAAGATTTAACTCTTTCGGGTTATGATACCATTGCTTTAGTTTTAGAAGACATTGAAAACATCAGCGAAAATGGTTATCTAATTTTTCCTAGAGAATATTTTGTTTTATCAACAAATTCTTCTGTCATAAAGCAACAATATTTCACTTCAAATCCCGAAGGTTTTATTGAAATGCCCCTTTTTCCATCTTTTAATAATGATGGTGGTGTGGTTGTAATAGCAAGAAAGTTCGGCGAAATTATTGACAAATTTATTTATTCTGAAGACATGCAATTTGAGCTTTTAAATTCAACCGATGGTGTTTCCTTAGAACGCCTTAGCTACGAAAGGCCTACCGAAGACAAAACAAATTGGCATTCTGCTGCCGAAGCTGTTGGCTTTGCCACTCCCGCTTACAAAAACTCTCAATTTATTCTATCTGAAAATAATGGTAATGAAATATCTGTATCTCCTGAAATTTTTTCTCCTGACAACGATGGGTATGATGATGTTTTAAATATAAATTACTGTTTTGATAAACCAGGATTTGTTGCTAATATTACTATTTATGATTCCAGAGGTAGGCTAATAAAATATCTTATTAAAAACGAGCTTCTTGCTGTTAGTGGAACTTTTTCGTGGGACGGAATAACTGAACTCAACAATAAAGCAAATATTGGTATTTATGTAATTTATGTTGAAATTTTTAACCTTGAGGGAAACGTAAAGCATTATAAAAAAACTGCGGTTTTGGGTGGAAAGCTGTAATTTTTATTCCATGTCTTCTTCAAACAATTCGGGATCTATTTTTGTTTTATCATATCTTTTTTCTATTCCGTTCTTATATAAAATCACAAGATAGATTTCGCCATTATAATCGTATTTTCGCCATTCTCCATCTTTTATTCCCATAATATATCTTCCTTCTTCCTTTTTATTGCCATTATCCCAAAAATGAACATGTCTTCCGTTTTGAGCTCCGTCTATATATTTTCCTTCGTATTTTATTTTTCCGTTTTGGAAATAATGTTTCCAGTTTTCCTCTCTTACTCCGTTAATATATTTTCCTTCTTCTTTGTGGTCTTCTATTTCTGTTTTCCAAAAACCTTCTTCTAAACCATCAATATATTCACCTTTTACTATTTCTTTTTTGTCGTCAGAGTATTCTGTGTACATGCCATTTTGAACCCCGTTTATATAGTTTTCTTCTCTTTGTAAATTTCCTGACTGGTAATACCATTTCCATTTTCCATCTACTTCGCCTTTATTGTTATAACTTCCAATCTGTTCTAAATTTTTGTTTTTATAATAATATTTCCACTCATTTATTTTAACATTGTTTGTATATTTTCCTTCAGCTTTTATTTGGCCGGTTTGATAATACTCCAACCATTTTCCTTGTTTTTTTCCATATACATCAACTATTCCAATTCCAATAATTCTACCTTTGTTAAAAATATATGCTTTTTCAATTTTTCCTTCTTTATCAAATTCTCTTCTTATGCCTTCTGCAACTCCATTTATATAGCTTCCTTCTATTTTAACTTTTCCGTTTGAATAATAATCTTTTTTTATTTCGTATTCTTTTAATTCCTGAACATCTTCTTGCAATTCGTTATTAATATATTTCTCAATTTTTGTTAATTTACCTTCTTTATCATATTCTTTATAATAACCATTTTTAAGATTGTTTTTATAGTTTATTTCCGTTTTCTTTTTTTCATTATCATAAAAATATACCCACAAATCTTGTTTTAAACCATTTTTATCTAATCTGTTAATGTATTCTCTGTTAACAATAAATCCTTGTTTATATTCAGTAATTGTAATAATTCTTCCGTCTTCAGCAAATTTTTTTGATATTCCATTTTCTTTTCCGTTTTTAAAGTTTGTTTTTTGTTTCAATTTTCCACTTGGATAATAAACGTAGGTAAATCCTTGTTTTGTATCTTCAATGAAACCTTCTTCTATTTTTTCATTTTCTATATATGTAATTCTTAATCCGTTTTTTTTGTTGTTTTTATAGTTTATTTCAACTTTTAATTCTCCTGCATTATTATAAAATTTCCAGGTGCTGTCAAGTAAAAAACTTTTTCTGTTTCCTTCAGATTTTAATATTCCGTTTTCATAATATGTTTTCCAATATCCATCTGGTTTTTCATTTTTTATAAAACCTTCACTTGAAATTTTTCCATTGTCATAATAATATTTTTTATAGGTATTTTGATTAATGCTGTCTTGAGAATTAGCAAAGTTTGATAATAATAAAAACATAAATATATAATAATACCTTTTCATCTATTTTAAATTATTTTATTAGGTTTAGTTTTTCAGAAATATCAAGCATTTTTTCTATCGGTTTTCTTGCTTCTTTAATTATTTGTGGATTTAAAACTATTTCCGGTTTTTCGTTTTTCAAGCATAAATATAATTTTTCTAAAGTATTAATTTTCATTCCAGGACAATCGTTACAAGAACAGGTTTCGTCTGTTGGTACAATAATAAATTCTTTGTTGGGAGAACTTTTTCTCATTTGATGTAAAATTCCTGTTTCTGTTGCAACTATATATTTTTTTGAATTATCATTTATCGAAAACTTTAACAAAGCATTAGTTGAGCCTATAAAATCTGCTAATTCCAAAACCTGAGCTTTACATTCTGGATGAGCAATTAGTTTTGCATCTGGATTTTCAATTTTTAATTGGATAATTTTTTCAGTTGATAATATATCGTGAACTTCACAAGTTCCATTCCATAATACCATGTTTCTCCCGCTAATTTTATTTATATAACCTCCTAAATTTTTATCCGGGGCAAATATTATTTTTTGGTTTTTAGGTAAAGATTCTACTAATTTTACTGCATTTCCCGAAGTACAAATAATATCAGAAACTGATTTTACCAAAGCAGAACTATTTACATAGCTTATTACAAGATGATCTGGATGATTATCTTTAAATTTTTTAAAGTCCTCTATTGGACATGAATCAGCTAAAGAACACCCTGCTTCTAAATCAGGAATTAAAACCTTTTTTGTTGGATTTAATATTTTTGCTGTTTCTGCCATAAAGTGAACTCCAGCAAAAACTATTATTTTTGCATTTGTTTTTTTAGATTTTTGTGCTAAAGCTAAACTATCACCTACAAAATCTGCGATGTCTTGTATTTCAGGAATTTGATAATAATGAGCTAATATAATTGCATTTTTATCTTTCCTAAGCTTTACTATCTTATCAACAATTTTAGTATTTAACATAAAAAGAAAATAGATTTTTAAATTATTTTATTACTTATATTAAGCTGTTAATTCTGTTTACAAAATTATTACTAAATATTTTTTTATTTGACTTATAAAATATAATTAACAATTGTTTATTAATTTTTTAATTGTTTGTTAAATATTTACAAATTTATTAACAATATGGTAATAACGAATTTTGTTTATAAATTATTTAATAATAAAATGAAATTATTGTTAAAAAGGAAGAAAAAATTGTAAAAAATTATTAATAAAAATAAATAAATGTAAAGATTTATAAAATTTCGTGCAATAAAAATAAAAATAAAAAATTATTAACAAAAATAGAAAGAATTTAACAAAATATTGTTTATATCAAGTAAAGATTTATGTTAAAGTGCTATAATATAATAGTCATAAAAATAATTTAATTATTAAATGGCTAATAATTAAAGCAATTAATAAATTATTTGTTTTTTTATTTTAATTTTGAAAAAAATTTTATTAACAATGAATAATGAAAATTTAAAAATTTCAATAGCTTGCGATCATGCAGGCTATAATTTAAAAGAATATTTAAAAATAAAATTAAATTCACAAGGATATCTTGTTAAAGATTATGGAACATTTTCGGAAAAAAGCGTTGATTATCCTGATTACATTCATCCATTGGCAAAAAGTATGCAAAACAAAGAACATAAATTTGGAATAGTAATTTGTGGGAGTGGTATTGGTGTGAGTATAACAGCAAACAAACATCCCGATGTTAGAGCTGCATTGTCATGGACAGAAGATATAGCAAAATTTTCACGATTACATAATAATGCAAATATATTAGCTTTGCCGGCAAGATTTATTAGTAAAAGAAAAGCAAAAAAAATTATGGATGTTTTTTTATCTACGAATTTTGAAGGTGGAAGACATATGGCAAGAGTTAGTAAAATAAACATCAGCTAAAAAAAAAGAAATGAGCGAAGAATATAAAAAATTTCTAGAGAAAACTGAAAAAATTTCTTTTGACAAGGAACACAGAAAAAAAATTCACTTTAATATTTCTCGCTATTACAGTGCCGTTGAAAAGGGAAAAAAACAATACTCAAATTTAGAATTAGCCAAAGAAAGAGCCTCAAAAATAAAAAAAAATGTTATTAATGATTTAGAAAATTATTTAACAGAATTTGAAGCAAATTTTAATAAAGGTGGAGGAAAAATAATTTGGGCACAAAACAAAGAAGAAGTAATAGAAAAAGTAAAAAAAATAATTGAAAAACATAACGTTAAATCGATAATAAAGTCAAAATCAATGACAACAGAAGAAATTGATTTTAACGAAAGTTTTGAAAAAGAAAAAGTAGAAATATTAGAAACAGACCTTGGAGAATATATTGTTCAATTAGATAACGAAAAACCATATCATATTGTAACTCCTGCAATGCACAAATCAAAAGAGGATATTGCGGAATTATTTAATAGAAAATTTAATACACCTATAGATAATACTCCAGAACAAATAACAAAATTTGTAAGAAAGTTGTTAAGAGAAAAATTTCTTGAAGCCGACATTGGAGTTACAGGAGGAAATTTTATTATCGCAGATATTGGAGGAATTGCTGTTACAGAAAACGAAGGAAACGCTTTATTGTCGGTTTCTTTCCCCAAGATTCATATTGTAATTGTTGGAATTGAAAAAATAATTCCATCAATAAAAGACGCAGATTTATTTTGGTCATTACTTTCAACTTATGGAACAGGTCAAAAGATAACCGTTTATAATACAATTTTAAGAGGACCAAAAAAAGAAGACGAAATTGACGGACCCGAAGAAATGTATGTTTTTTTACTTGACAACGAAAGAACCAAAATACTGAAATTAAAAGAACAGAGAAGAGCTTTAAGTTGTATAAGGTGCGGAGCTTGTCTTAATTTTTGCCCTGTTTATAAAAATATTGGTGGACATTCTTACGGTTCAACATACAGCGGACCCATAGGTTCCATAATTACACCTCATCTAAAAGGAGTAGAAAAATATAAACACTTAAGTTTTTCTTGTTCTCTATGTGGAAAATGTACACAAGAATGCCCGGTGAAAATAGATATACATAAATTATTACTATTTAACAGAAGAGATTTTTCGGAAAAAAAATATTCCAAAAAAACCGAAAACATTACAATGTATGCTTATAAAAAAGCAATGGAAAACAGATGGATGATAGATGCTGCTAATTCTAAAATCAAAAATTTTGCATTAAATACTTTGTTTAATAAATCCTGGGGACCCAGAAGAGAAATGCTGGTAATTAAAGAAAAATCTTTTAATAAAAGATGGAAGGAAGAAAGGAAAAAAAGATAGTGAGAAATTTGTTGATACTAAGCTTTTGAATCGGAAGTTTAAAATAACAATAACCAACAGAAAACCAAATACAAAATAAAATATAAGATATTTCATTTGTTTATAAGAAAATTTTTATATTTTTGCACTCCCAAAAAACCACAAACTCAAAACAGCAATAAAATGTATGCAATAGTAGATTTAGTAGGACAACAAATGAAAGTTGAAAAAGGACAAGAAGTATTTGTCCACCGACTTGAAAAAGAAGAAGGAAAAAAAGT
>Ga0307990_1002659_pt1 | contig 14149 bp, 12 predicted proteins | sample EllFjometagen129_FD_203168 | JGI IMG/M metagenome (GOLD analysis project Ga0307990, IMG submission 203168) | Marine microbial communities from Ellis Fjord, Antarctic Ocean - #129 | ecosystem: Environmental > Aquatic > Marine > Unclassified | place: Southern Ocean | collected 2014-10-08
TTTTTTCATTTAATGTATAATACTTACGTAAACGGTAATTTGCTTAAGAATTTTTGATTGTTGATTAGATTTGATCTAAACTGAGTATATAAAAGAGCCATTTTGATTTTCAAAAACAGGCTCTTTTTTTTATGATCGAGACGCCAAACTAGATGATTTAGTGGAAAATTCCCGGTGTGGTTTTAGTGCAATTAGCACACCATTTAGCCTCCTCCCCTCTGTAAGGGGAGGGGGCTTTCATATGTATATGGGATGAAATGAATATGATCCTTGATTCTCACAGGAATTTGTCCATATGGACCTCGAGCCCTGGTTCCCCGGGGGAAAACGAGAGAAAAACTAATTGTCTTTACAGGAGAATAACTATGCCAAAAATACTGCACTTTGCAGACTCTCATATTGATATGGCCAACTACGGCCGGCAGGATCCAGAAACCGGGCTGCCCCTCAGGGTGATGGATTTTTTGAAATAACTAGACGAGATTGTGGACACCGCCATCGCCGAACAGGTGGACTGCGTCGCATGAAAATTCAAATGGACTAAATCGACAGTATTTCCCAAAAGGGAGTGATTTCTCAAAGATCACAGATCAGGATTAACAATTTGTTTATAAGATGCTTAATACCAGCCCAAGAAAATGCCTGGATAGCATGACTCCCGAGATGGTGTTTTACGAACTAATTGATGTTGCACTTTTAACTTGAATCCAAGATCTTATTTTTTTGGATTCTTGTTCAGTTTAATTTCCTTCCAGGAATTAGGTACGCCAAGAGAAGCTCTTCGATCTTGGGGGGAAATTGGACCATTATTTTTCGCTTGACTTACTTGGATGGCAGTTTCAGCAGGGGAGTCATGTAAAGATTGCAATACCCTGGAATTTTCTAGGTCAATTGATTCCGGGAGATTATACCCACAGTTCAATATTAGTAATGAATTATTACGAACGCCTGCTTGTGCAAGCGTACTCTTCATATTCAGGGAAGAATCGTTTTCTAGTGAGAACCAATAACATAGGGGGTCACCCTGATCATCATGCATTGGAAAATCTTCTGCTTTAAGGATTAAGGGAATTATCTGATCAATAGGCTGGTCATTATTTAATTCAAGATCAATAGGCTTGTTGAGTATATTTGTTGTCAGTTTAATAAATAACCTTTTCATAATCCCTCATCAAGGTAGTAATGATTGAATTTTTTCACTTACCATTTCTATTGACACAAAAGATGCCATGGTCTTTCCTGCTCCACCATTGATGGGTTCCAACATTAATATGCTTTCATCGTCTCCTAAGAATGCGACGCCATTGGAGCCCATGCCGTGCTTGGTGTGTTTATTCTTGTACACGACTAGGGAGAATTTGTACTTCGGGTCCACAAATAAACGGACCATTTTTTCGCTGTTATTTTCTGCGATTTTCAGATGGGCCAATTTATCCACAATTATTTGTATATTGTCTCCATTATAAGCCTCTCTCAAATCATTAATCACTTTATTATTGATTGGGAAAGAATTTCCAAGGATCGTAGATTTAGAATAGAATCCTTCTGTTAGGTTTGCGAGAATCGAATCTTTAGAATTGATTATGGAAATTCCGTAAAGTGTTTCTGAAATTCGTTCCAGGTAAATAATTTTTTCATCTTTATAGTGATAAGAAATAAGATTTTCATTGCTTGAGAGATTTCTTACACAAAGAATCGTATTTTCAGAGTGAGCAATTCCTACAATCAAATCATCGTACTTAGGATCTATTAATAAACCTTCAGATTGTCTGCTGATAATTCCTTTTTTTATTAATTCCTGAGAGGTCTTTTCTGTAATAGATTCGATATCGTGTTTTAGAAATCCCCTTACCGGGGATGGGAATCCAAGTATTATATTTGGCGATTTTATTAAAAACAAATACCACAAGTCGATATCTGTGATTGTGATTTGATGCATGCTTACCTCAATTATGTTGAGATGAGTCAATGGACATAAATTTAATCTCTGGGTTGATCAAATTAAAGGAATTGAAATTTGTTACTTTCTTAAATCCGCTATCACGGGAGAATGTACACATAACTAGATCTAAGTTGATCAATGCTCACCCAGTCTTCATCTTTTGGAGAATTTGCTTGACTGATTTTTATTTCGTCACCTTCCACATGCTCAACTATTGCTACATGTCCCCAATATTGCCCATCAGAGCCAACTAACCCAGGATGGTCCCTGTCCCAGATTACAACATAACCTTCTGCTAAATACTTGTTTAAATCTTTATCATCCTTTGTTATTTTAAAAACACCGGGCCAGTTTTTATAGTTATCGGCTCCACCATCTCCTCCAGGTGGATCCAACCCTCTTCTTCTCTTAGCATAAGCAACACATGATTCTCCATTTATTCTTTTAATATCAGTAAGGGGCACTGGGGTTGGATTATTTTTGCTGGTTGGGGCAACATTAAAATTATCTTGCGAATGATTGGTAATATTAGTTTTTTGTGGCTCTTCGACGGTTGATGAGTTATTTACCGATGAAGATTTGTCAATAACCGGAGGAATCGGGTTGATGGTGCTGTAATCTTCAATAGTACCCAATCCGGCTAAGGTAAATACCCCAAGCCCAATTCCAGAAAAAAAGGTCGCTGCCCCTGAAAAAAAATCAGATAAACCTCTTTTATCTGCTGGAATATCAAGAGCAGTAATCATTACATTTGCCGAGGTCCTCATTACATTATTTGCGGCTTCAAATGCTTCTGCTTTCTTATTAAGTTCGTCTCTAAGATGTATTAATTCATTTGATATATTGTGGGCTTCTCGGTTGGCATCATCGAGAATTCCCTCCACGCTCCGTTTTAATTTCCCGTCGTGTTCAGATGGATTGATACTATGAATCAAATTGGATATTTCCTGCGATATCTTGTTTATTCGAATCACAGCGCTCTGCAATATTTCCGCTTGAGACTTAAGTTTATCAGTATCAACAACTATATCGTACACGATTTCTCCCATGGTGAAATCTTGAATACAATTGTGTGAAAATGGTTATCAAAAACCTTGGAAAACATTCTATTACAAAACTGTAATCAATACAAGATTGACATAAGAATACTTTGCTTCTACAATTTACCCGATGAGGTGATTTATCATGGCTCCATACCGCAGAAGTTCTAAGGAAATCAGACCTGAAATAGCTCGAATAATTGCTAAGGATGTTGAAAAGCTTGCAATTGAAGTCAGGGTTATTCAGCAAGAGGTAAAGTCTGCTGGAAGGGAGCTCAACACCGGATGGATTGGAAAGGCAAAAACTGTTTTTTTTTCTAAATTTGGGCAGGTACCTGGTAAGATCGGCAGATTTGGGGATGGATTGTCTCACAGAGCAAGGAAGTTACGTGTTCTTACAATAGTGATTGAAGTTGAAGAGTGGGTAGAAGAACTATTTGATAGGGATTAGGGATGAAAATCAAACTATCGACGCAGGAAATCAATGGGGCAGCGAAAGAATTTCGTCTGGCCGGCAAAGAAATGTCAGAGATCATTCATGGTCTTGAAAAAGTTGTAGATAATTTGGTGAACGGTTGGCCTGACTTAGAAGAACAGGATATGCATGAATACTATCGGCTTTGGCAAGAGCAGACATTGGGGCTGGTACAAGTTCTGAATACAATATCGAGTGAATTAACTGCGGTTGAAAAACATATGCAGAAGGTGGAAAGATAATATTTTCACTAAGATTTAGTAATATTTAATATAAAGCCAAATTACCCAAAATAGATACTTCAAAAAATATAAGAAGAAAACCCAATCGATTATGATAACAGGAGAATTCTCAGATGCTGACAACAACGGTAAAATGAAAGATTTTAGCCGATTATATTGAATTAGAAAACAACATCAAATAGCAAAAAAAGGAAAAAATGGACATTACTTATAACACGGTAGAGCTTTTAGCTGTCTCCAAAGAAATAGCCAAAAAAGCCACTACAATTGAACAAGCAGTAGCAAGCGCAGAAAGTTCAGTTGGCCGGATTCGAAATATGAAAAGCCCAAGGTTGATGCGAGATATTCGACAATGGGATAAAGTGAGAAAAGAGATTAAAAAAGCGGTTATAGCTTTGCGCGATGGCGCAAAGGAGTTAGATCGTTTAGCAGAAGACAATAGAATAATCAATCAATAAACTGTTGTTATTTCTAAAAAAATATCTTTTATTTAACCTCTCATAAAGAGGATATTTATATGTTTAACCGATCACCCAGGATCCAGAAGTATTTACAAAAGGAAGTTGTCGAGATCCCAGCGCCAGCTGATTTGCCGACAAGACCTACAATTGATTGGTTTATGGTTGGATTGCCTGTCTTGGGAATAGGGGCGGCAATTGGTCTTTCAATCTGGCTAGCAAGAGGTGAAACTAGCTTAGGAATATCCTCTTATCTAATATTCTTACCCTTCACTTTAGCTACCGTATTAGCATCTGTTCTCACCCATTTCTCCCAGAAAAGACAATATAAAGAGCGTGTTGAAGAGATAATTGTCTCATATAGACAGTTACTAAAGGAAATGCGTGTAGGACTTCAATCTAAAATAAATCAACAAAAAGAGATCTTAGAGTTCCGGAATCCCGATATCCCATGCTGTTATAAATTTGCAGAGCAACAATCCGACCGTCTTGGTGAAAGGCGGATAAACGACTTGGATTTTTTGGCTATTCGCATAGGGACTGGAACAATACCTTCTTATTTGGAAATTATTGCCCCTTCACCTGACAAAAGAGAAAAGGAACTGATTAAGTTTATTGAACTCACGAATGAACTAAAAGAGTCCTATCTGCGGATAGAAGGGGCTCCGGTCGTTGCTGATTTAAAAGAGATTGGCTGTTTGGGAATTGCTGGAGACTTAAATAGATCAAGGACTTATACTAAATCATTATTGATTCACTTGACCACACATCATTGGATTGAAGAGGTCAAAGCTTCTGTCTTTCTAGGTGACACTTCTGATAATTGGGAATTTATCAAATATCTCCCTCACTCAATGAATAGTTCAGGCGGTGAAGTTAATCAACTCAATATCCAACAACCAGAGAAAGACATTGGCTTAAAAAAACTTGAGATTGAACTAAGGCAACGAAAAGAGAAGTTAGTAAGTCTTAAAAATATACATTCTTTTGAATCAGATCATGATTGGAAAAACCTTTTACCTATCTTAGTGGTGGTCTTTGATAATCTCCCTCCGGATTTTGCTCATGCTGCAGTAATCAAAATTCTTAATGAAGGACCTTCCCTTGGTGTATTCGGGATATTTATTTCATTGGAAGTGAATCAAATTCCAGGAAAATGTGGTGGGGTAATTAACATTAGGAAAGATTCTATCGATTATCAGGAGACTGGCGAAGAAAAAATTCCTATAGAGTCTATCGTCGCAGACGATGTTCAAATTCCCGATGCAATTCAATATGCTAAAAACTTGCAAAAAATTGACTGGATTTATAGTTCAGACCTTACTAATCCTCCTCAGAAAATTTCATTACTCAACCTTTTTGAACTTGAAAATGTTGAAGATATACCATTTGAACAATGGTGGGAAGAAGAATATCCTGAGCACTTGGGGCATTTAAAAGCACTTGTGGGAAAGTTCTCTACGACCGACAATTTTATCCTAGACCTAAACGATTCTGATGAAACAATCAATGGTCACGGACCACATGGGTTTATTGGAGGTGCTACAGGATCTGGGAAGAGTGAGTTCCTCCGATCATTGATATTGTCCCTCGCGATGACTCATCATCCCTATGATGTTAATTTCGCATTAATCGATTATAAAGGGGGTGCAGCCTTTGAAGAGTTGGATCAACTACCCCATGTTGTAGGCGTGATTACCAATATTGAAGAAAATGTTGGTTATGCGACAAGAGTTATTGAATCACTAATTGGGGAGATGAGAACCCGGGAACGGATATTGAAAGATGCGTATAACAAGTTAGAATTAAAAAGACCTCATATCAAAGATTATCGGAATTTACCTGTCAAGCGTCCATTACCTAGGTTAGTAATTATTTTTGATGAGTTTGCCGAATTCAAGGAACGCCATCCAGAGGAAGCGGATGATTTAATTAGCATCATTCGAAAGGGAAGAGCGCTTGGTATTCATCTGATATTGGCAACACAAAATCCCATGTTCGCTCTCACACCCCAAGTTCAACAAAATGCAAGGTTTAGAATTGCGCTTTCCGTAAATTCTCCAGATACGAGTCGTGAAATAATTGATATAGCGGACGCTTATAACTTACCTCCAGGAAGAGGGTATTTTAAAGTATCTTCGCCAAAGCTATTCCAAGCTGCTTTTAGCGGAGATGCATATATGGGTGAGGAGAAAACTGAAGCAAAGGCAATTATTCAACAGATAAAATATTTCTTTGGTAAAATTGAATTAAGTAAGCCGCCAGTGGCTTGGCACGCACCATTACCAGAGAGGATAACTTTAACCGATTTAATAGATGATCTCAAAATCAATACTAGTTGGAATACAGACCGATGGGTTGAGGACGAAAATCCTGCTTTTTCCAATACACTTGGGATTTTTGATTATCCTGCAAAACAGCTGCAGGATTTGTTTGAATTTGGCAAAAGTGGAAGCGGACACTTAATTATTGTCGGCTCGCCATCTGCAGGAAAAACCACTGCTCTGCTTACCATCGCGACCAGTTTGGCATTGTTTAATTCGCCGAATCAAATCAACTTCTATGCTCTTGACTGTGGTAATCAGAACTCTTTAGCTGTACTGAAAAATTTTCCACATGTGGCAAAGATTGGCGGTGTTTCTTCCATAAACGATAAAGATCAAGTAAGTGCATTGTTTAACCTGTTGGAGCAAAAAATCGCCCATAAGAAATCTAGTGAAATTAAAACAAAGACTTATTTGCTGATCGACAATTATAAATATACCATTGATGATTTTTTCCCGGATTTTAATTCTCACTTAAGTCATATCCTGACAAGTGGTCCTTCAGTTGGTATTCATGTTGTAATAACACTCAGCAATTCTCAAGATCTAGCCATCCTTAGTGATAAAATTCCTGAGATAATTGCACTTCGGCAATCCAGCATTGAAGAATATAGCAGTGTACTGGATAGAAGAGTTCCAAAACACCTTCTCTATACGCAGATTGGGGAACCGAAAAGACCTGGATGGGGCTTGCTAAATTCTGATCCCGTGCTGGAGATTCAACTGGCATTACCGGGAAATGGCGCCAATATTGAGAACTATGAAGTTGATGTAAAAACAATCAGCAAAAAAATGTTAACAGCATGGCATGGTGATCGCCCTGATGATATACCGGTTCTACCTGACTATATATATTCTGAGGATCTTGTCCGATTGTACTTTGCCCAAATAGAAAATATTGGGCAATCATCTGAATTGGAAATGCCATTGGGATTAAAACTTGATGGTTTAGCACCAATTGGATTGTCCCTAGATAGTGATGGTCCAGTATTTTATATTGGATCCACGGATGATAAAAAAGGAAAGACATCTTTATTGCTTACATGGATGTTCAATATAGCGAAGCAGTATAAAAAAAATCTAGTATCATTTAGCATAGTGGCTTACCATAACAAGAAATTTGGTAACCTAAAAAACTTTTCTCATGTGAGGGATTTTATATCTTCTACAGACCTGATGGAAAAATACATGGATGATATAGAAGTGGACATAGAGACAAAATCGAAAAAAATGGATAGTCTCTTTAATAAGGATCCATCAAAATTCGATGAGAGAGTTATCCTGAAGAAATTTGGTTATCATGTGATAGTAATAGATGATTATTACATGTTCAGCAAGGCTGACCACGCAGGTTTCACGGATCGGCTTGCTCAGGTAATTGAAAAAGGACATCGAGTTGGATACCGGCTTATTGTTGCAGAACGGGCCGGATTGATGACCACACTTTATAATGATGATATTTTCGGATTAGTTCAAAACTATCGGTGCGGTGTTATGTTGGGTGGTTCTGCAAATACAGAACTATTCACTGACGTCCAATTACCATATCAGCTTGCAACAAGTAATCTCATACCCGGAAGAGGGTATCTGGGTAACAGAGGAGAACTTTATTTGTTCCAGGCAGCCACGTACTTGCCAAAGAATGGAAAGAAAGAGGAAATTTAATTAATAGTTATTAACTTAGCTAGTTTTCTTATAAAGGGATTTATGCAATATAAAAATAAAGCGACATCAACACATCCTGCATTCGTAGTATTTTTAATTGATATCAGTGCATCAATGAATGAAAAGATGCCCGATGGAAGAACAAGAATCCGGGTTGTTGAAAGTTTTTTATATGAAACTATTCAATCAATGAGCCATCGATCAACCAACCAAAATGTATTCAAACCAAGGTATAAAGTAAGCCTGCTGGCATATTCAGAATTGTTTTGGAATGTATGGACGAAACCTATTGATGAAATCATGGTAGACGATATTCCAGAATTTGAGACTCAGACAGCGACCGACCCGGCAAATGCTTTTCGGGCCGCGAAGCTAGTGATCGAAGACGAAATTTCAACTTGGAGTGATTATTATCTGGAGAAATGTCCAGCGCCAATGGTGATCCACATTACTGACGCTGAACTGACAGAAGAATTTGAAGATCCGACAATAGCTGCCAAAGAACTAATGTCAGTGCAAGTCCCTGATGGCAAAGTATTGGTAAACAATATCTTTATATCTCGGTATATTAAACCACCTAAGCAATCGGTTAAAAAATGGCCAGGATATTTTCCGGAAGACACTACTGGTGATCCGTTTGGGGATATCTTGCTTCGGATTTCATCTCCAGTACCTGTTCCTTATATTCTAGAATGTAAAACGAAGGAAATCGGTTTGCTGCCAGGATCTGTATTTTTATTCCCAGGGATAAATAATGATTTTATTCGGGCTGGATTTGTGATGAGCGAGGGAACAGAGGAGTTACCAAGACCAACTGTGCCAGAACCCAGACTTCAACGAGGACTTAATGGCAATAATTGAGGTAGACCAGGGAATTGATTTGCGTGTACAAGAATATAGGCGGAGTGGTATTCGTGTCAGGTACGGTTACAAAAAAAAGCTCGAAGGAAGCCAAGACAAAACGTATCAAGGAGAAGACTATTTCGTTGTTAGAACAGAGTTAGAGAGAACTATTTTTGTATTATGTGATGGAGTGTCCAAATCTTTTTTTGGGAATGTTGGATCTCAATTATTAGGCGAATTAATTATTAATTGGCTTTGGAAAAATTTTGACAGGAATAGTATTGAAGAGAGTAAAGATAAATTAACTGATTATTTAAATAACGAGAAACTTTCAAAAGACATAATTTCCGCTAAGGAAATTCCGTCAACAAAGAATTTCCTGGGTATAACTTTAGAACGAAAAAAACAACAGTTCGGGACACAATCCAATTTTGTTTGTGGCGTGATTGACAATTTTGGATCCAAGGAAGGGCAAACAACAATTTCTTTGTTATCACTGGGTGATGCAAAACTAAGGATTTTTTCAGATGAAGAAAACAGAAATGATCTTTTCTCGCATGATTGGGAAAAAAATGATGCCTGGTCAAGTTTATATGGTTTAACTGGCGATATAAAGACATACCAATTTTCTGTATCTGAAATCAACACGATCATAGCCCACTCTGATGGCCTAAATCCAGTTGAATTGAAAATGGTACCTGGGATAAGTGCAGATAAATTATGGGATTGTTTTTGTGAAGCTCAATTGATCAAAGATGACGACATTTCATTTTTGGAAATCCAAATAACAAATGAGAATATTAATTACCAGGATTATTATGTGCCACAAATTAGAAGCCAATTTGGAAAAACTGAATATGAAGACTCTAAAGCCGAGAATATTTCTAATCAAATAGACAAAAAACAAGCTGATGGAAGCAATAGAAGACCTCAAGTACCAAAAATTTTACTCTTTGGATTATTGCTAATTAGTGTGGTTTTTAACCTCTGGGCTATCTCGCGTTTCCATTTAATCCATAAGGAAAGGGTTGAATCAAACCTTGGTGAGTATTTTGTTGTTTCGACAAATTTACAGGCATCTCTGCGAGCTGTTCAAGTAGAATTAACACCTACGCCGAATATACCCCATACAATTGAAGCTGCGGTATTTTCTACATTAGCCCATATGGATTCAAGAGAATCTGAAGACGGATCCGCTTTAGGTATCAATCAAACTCTCACTGTGCCTTCTGTGGAAAGTACTAGTGAAAATATCATCACCTCCACAACAACTCCCACATCTATACCAACCCCAACTCAAACTCCATAAGGAGGTCTGACATGTCAGGCAACGAAGTTAAAATCATCAAAGGCGTTCCCCCCCCAAAAAAAACACAGGGGAATAAACAAATTCAAGCCATAATTATTTTTAGTTGTATCGGATTATTTATTGCCATCGGGATCCTTCTGTTTCAAGAATCTATTGAGTCACTTGGGGAATTCCTATTAGAAAGAAAGAATTATTTTGTATGGACCCAGATGGGAATTGGCGCGTTTATCTCTACTCTTGCGTCCTCTGTAGGCCTATTGATATTTCGGAAGAAAATTAGATCACGTCATTACCTCTTTGTCATATCAGCAACAATCGGTGGATTAGTTGGGGGATTAATCCAAACCGGTTTGTATAATGGAGGGATTACAAGAAACGGATTTATATTGGGTGCTTTTATGGGATTAGCATCTGGTGGCATTTCAAGCATGATCCAGACACAACTGATGATATTAAATAGAAAAAATATGCGGTGGATTTCTTATAACACAATCAGTTGGACAATTGTCTTCGCTTTGGGATGGGCAATCTCATGGGATAAAGATGTAGCGGGATTAGCTTCAGGTGCTGCTGCCATTCTTATAGGTGTGGGTATTTCCCTGGCTATATTCCTGTCAAATAATCCTGATATTGAGTTTTCATAGACCATGTTTCCACCAAAGAACGGATTTCAGTTGAAAAATAAACCCTTGGAGTTCTCAATGAGCCCCAGCGGATTTATATATGGCGAAGAAGGTAGAGCTGGTAAGTTGTACCGAGTTCAATACGAAGGAGCAACTTATGCCCTAAAAGTTTTTTGGCCAAAATATCAAGAGACCTCTATACACGAAAACACAAAACAGATCGAGAGATATAAAAATCTGCCCGGTTTGAAAGTTGCTTCAAGGACGGTCTTGATTGAGGATGAATATGGTGAATTGATCCAGGAATATCCAGAACTCAAGAATGCGGTCATGATGCCGTGGATTGAGGGACGGCTGTGGTTCAATTACCTGGATGAGCGAACTGTCTTATCTAGGGAGCAGAGCCTTCATATGGCGAATGATTTGGCGGTACTCCTGGGCAATCTGGAATTTAATGGTTTGGCACATTGTGATATTGCCAGTAAAAATGTGATAATTGGTAAAAATGGAGAAAGTGTTCAATTACTTGATATTGAAGAGATGTATGGCCCTAAGATGGTACCACCTCCGCAGGATTGTATTCCAGCGGGAGCGCCTGGCTATCAACATCCCGAGATAATCAAATTTGGTTCCTGGAACAGGTATGCTGATCGATTCGCTGGTGGAGTGACTTTAGCGGAGATACTGGGTTGGTCCGATGAAAGAGTTCGCGAGCTCACCTTTGAGGATGGGTCGTACTTTGAACCAGAAGAGATGCAGAAAGATTGTGAACGTTACAATATACTATTGATGTCTCTGAGAGAAATTTATGGCGGTGGTGTTTCTGATTTATTTGAAAGGACCTGGAATTGTCCTGGGTTATCTGATTTGCCATTGGCGGTGGAATGGGCTGCTGAATTGATAGATTTAATGCCTAATCTTAGGGTAAATTGGATTATTTCAGACGCTATACCTGAAACTAATCCAGTTCCAGACCAACCTGATGTAATTCCGTCTCCACCCAAGGAGAGTATCTTTAACTCCGGTATTGAGGTTTTTATCCTGAAACCAATAAATCCAACACGAGGAGATGAGTACAAACTTTATGCAAAGGAAAACGACAAATTTTCTGGTTATATCAAAGAGGATGGTACATTGACAGATGGCATCAATCCTTGGGATAAGTTTGAAATTAGCCAGGGAGTAGGATTTACTAGTGGAATAGATTTAGTTCAATGGGGTGATGAAAATGGGCTTAAAATTAATGATAAAGAGAAATACACTGGTAAAAAGGGTAATATAAAAAGTGATACGAAATTCTATCTAATCGCGATTATTGGTGTAGTTTTAATTGGTATAGATATTGCTGCGATATCTGCGGGAGGTACTGGTGGAACTGGTATTGTACTTGGTCTGGCAATGTTAATAACCGTAGCATTGTTGAAAACAACTGAATGACGAAAGAAAAACATGGTTCCTCGCTGTTTCATGTGGGTAGGTCGAATTTAAGTTTCCCGCCGATGAGATAAGCCATGGTAATAATATTCCGGGTTCGTGCGGTATCCACGAGCACGGGCTTTAGCAGCCTGAACGAGACCGTTGAAACCCTCCAGTAGTCCAGTGCTGATCATGCTATCTAACCAATTGAGGACCCCTTCCCAATGATTCTTGATGGTCTTTGCTGCCTGAATAATAGGCTCTAAGCGACTATGGTGGCCCAGAAATACCAGCGTTTCAGGAAGACTTCAGCGGATTCGCGATCTGATTAGGGTACTGTGCATATTCGCGCAGAAATATACGCTAAGAAATAGCACGACAAACCCGATTCCGCTTTGTCGCGAATTTTCCGTATCCATTTAGAACAGTTATTGCTTGATGTGATCCCACTATTTGAGTATTGGGATCCTGATTGTCAGTTGAAGCGCAAAAATAAGCCAAAACACTCCCCATCTTGCTTGTTATCCAAAATTACCTTAGAATCAACGTAATCTATTTTATCTCAAATCATCTTTTAGTCTAATTTCGCTTGTTAACACAATCAGTTTATTGAAGCATATCGGGGTTTTTTGCACATCCCCTCAAAAAGGTTCAATCCAGATCTTCATAAATGTCGACTGGCCCTTGGGTTAGCTCCTGAACTACCGATTCGAGATCGATGATTGTAGGTGGATCCAAGAATTCGAATCTTCCTTGGAAGTTAATATATTGCCAAGCAATCGGAGAAACTCGTCCAAGTCGCGTCACCTGTTCGGCTTCTCCCGCGGCTTCTTTGATCTCAAGCAAGCGAGATAGCAAAGTCGCGTTGTAGTAAATGATGCAATTTGTAATCAATCGACTGCATTCGCTCCAGATCAGTTGTTCACTTTCAGTCCTGAACCGCAAGGTGCCAAAATTGGCACAGGAAACTGCTCGGCGCAATTGATGATAGCTTTCTCCGCGATTCATAGCCTGTTGGACATTCTGCCGCAAGGTCAACGAATCGATATAGTTAAGGAGGTAGAGAGAACGGAAAATACGTGACAAGGCGATGAAAGCGAAACGGGGATCCCGTTATCGCGAGTATAAAGATTGGCTCGGTGGTTATTATGATGCTAACGCGTTTGACCTAGATGAAGTCAATAAGCGCCGGCAGAAACCAGACTGTGGCAATAGTGCCTTCAGCACCACCCTGGATTAAACCTTTTTGAGGGGATGTGCAAAAACCCCCTAGACGCGTTCTCTTCGCGTAAACCTGCGGACCACTAAGGAAAAAGGGGTTATTGGTAATTATGGTTAGTAGGAGGATATCCCCCTGCCCTTCCCAGCTGTCATCCACTTTTAAACCGTAACTTTCTGTTCAAGTGCCTCCGCTGGTCCTAAATATATAATTAAAATTAGTTTGATCCAGTTTTATCCTTCAGAAGTTGAATATTATCAATGTATATCGTGATGGTGTTTGGAGAATAATTTTCAATTACTATGTTTTCAAAAGGTGGATTTAGAATGGGTCCAAAAGCATCTAAGGGAATTAACACCCGTTGCCATTTACCAGCCGCCAATTGCCCACCCTCGATAAAAGGTGAGTCATGCGTTATGTTTGCGGAAAAGGGTGAAGCGATCATTCTGTAGCCCATCGGTACTACATTGATTACTATCGGACTATAATTTCGTTTTCTTGGGTCCCATATTTCTGTTGATGGAGAAAAAATGTCAAAAGAAAGCCATTGATATTCTGATATGTTGACCTGGGGGGGGAAATAGAACCATGCG
>Ga0307990_1002663_pt1 | contig 14120 bp, 8 predicted proteins | sample EllFjometagen129_FD_203168 | JGI IMG/M metagenome (GOLD analysis project Ga0307990, IMG submission 203168) | Marine microbial communities from Ellis Fjord, Antarctic Ocean - #129 | ecosystem: Environmental > Aquatic > Marine > Unclassified | place: Southern Ocean | collected 2014-10-08
AACCAATGTGAAAGGTGTTGTCCATCTTGTCGTGAAGGCTATAAGTAATTTTATTGTTCGAACCGAAGGCACTAAGCTTTTTGCCGTTTTTATGCCCAAATTGCGGAGCAGCCTCAATTTGATATTGCCAATTGTCATTGATGTTGCCTTTAAGCATTACCCCGAGTGTATAAATATTGCCCTCGCTGCCATTGTCCTTGTTGCGGTTATGGTCGTTTTTATAGATAAAGTATCCGTCAATTTGAATGTCCTTATTCGACCTGTTGGACAAATACGCAATAAGGCCTCTCTCATCCTGCTCAACAATATCGATGTCACGGTCGTTGAATGGTTTGAGCCATTTGCCACTGTCTGCATGATTATCAACCCAGATAAGGTCTAATGTTGAACCAAGTTCATCCAAATCGAATGTAAAGCGAGCAGCATCAAAATAAACACTTCGACTTCCGTCCAAAGGTGTGCCTTCAAGAATAAGCCATTTACTGCCAAGCTGTAAATCCTGCCTGCCTATTTTTGCTGTTAAAGGCAAACCGAAAACATTTTTCAGTTCAACGTTAAATCGGTCGAAAAGTCCCTCATGCCGGATAAATCGATGATCCAAATCATCTCTTCGGCTGTAATATCTTGGTTCTATTACAAACCTCATATTAAAATCCAAATCATCAGCTAAGTGCATTTTTGTCCATATACGGGCGCGGTAACGCTGCCAGAATCTGTCATCGCTGTTTTTATTATTGTCTAACTTCCTGGCTCTTTCTCGGATCATACGAAAACGAATATCTGCGCCCATTTCCAACCAAGGCAATGGATTATTAAAGTTATATTTTGCCTTATCTGCATTGGAAAACATTGTCTTTTTTTCTTTGGAATCCGGCATAGTATCCATCGAAATGCTCACCGTAGTTGCAAGTGCCAATACCACAAAGCCTATCCAAAGTTTCTTCCTCATTTTCAAATTCCTTTAACAATTATAATAGAAAGTTTAAATTTGAATTCAAAATCGCCACATAATGATTGCCATTGCCAGAACAGCCCAGTAGAAAAATACACCCAAAAACAGCGATACTTTAGCACCAATATTGAATTTTTTAAAAGATGGTGACTTGCGAAGAATTAATAAAGTAACCACAAGTACTGACAAAGCTACAACTGCCCATAAATAATTCGTTATAGGCTCAAGCGTATTGAGCACAGACTTGTCCACTTTTATGACATTGTTATATATTCCTGTTGCAGCTTTAACACCTTTTGGTTCGGACAAGGCATATTTCAGGTATGGTATTCGCGACACTGCCTTAAATATTCCTTTAACCAGATGGGTCAAGGCAACGGTAGGAAGTAACAAAAGAGCAAAACTTTTGGCAATATTACCGAAGCTTTCTTTTGAAAATACCTTTGCTAAAACCACTACTGCCAAAAGCAGCAGAACCGGCAATACTATAAACAGTACAATCCCTGCCAGCACATCTGATGCAATTGCTGTTGCTCCAAAAGCACTAACTATCATTTTCGGAAGATACATAAGGAATTTTCCTGTCACGGACCATTCCGGAAGAATGTCGTAGATTACAAATGCACTAATTGCTAAAAGAAAACCAACTTCAGCAGCTCGCAACTCAATCCTGCCAAAAAAATCGCTAAATGGTTTCCTGACCGAAAATCGCAAATTACTGTCCGGGCATACTTTCAGGCACTGTGTACACAAAAGGCAGTCGCGATTGTCTTCAATTGTCGCAGGGTAAAGATTGCTTGTGCAGGAATGTTTGGTCAGCTTATAATAATTATCCTTGGCGATGCAGTCTTTCGTATTGCACGCCTTACAAACGGATAAATCTTTCGCACGCCACTCGAGTACAGATAAACAGGAGTACAAACCAAGAAAGTAACTTATGGGGCAAACATAGTTGCAGAACGCTCGCTTCTCGAATATAAAACCGGTTAACAACGCTACACCGAAAAGCACAAGCATATAGATAGCCATTCTGTGCGGCACCCTGTGTATGCTAAATGTGTACATCCCCAAAACCAGAATAAGTGTGTAGAAGATGGTTATCACCCAACCACTCTTTAACAATGCCGGTACTTTACAACGAATGCCGAGCCGACTTGCTATCGAAGAAACCAATTCCATCGGACAAACCATACACCAGAGTCTGCCGAATATTACCGCCATAACAATCATTATTGGCCACCAGAATGCCCAGACAAGCAGCGTTGCCAGGTTTGTATTACGCAGTACTTTAGCAAAAGCCATATCGTCGGTATCGATCCCCCACCCGCCAGCAATAATCAGACAAAAAGCTCCCAGCATTATAAATTGAGGCACGATAGGGAACCATCGCGACCCAAGCAAATTACCAATCCAGCCAGTATCCAACAAATTATTTTTCATTTAATCTTACCTGTTTAAATTATCATTAAAGTAACAAATATCACTGCAAATGTGGTAAAAACATTAAAAGAAAGGTAAAAGATAGATTATTGAGTATCACGGGAACAGAATTTCTATCATTATGCAAGTGGGCAGGGGGAAAATTTTAATAATTATGAATTTTCCATTTCCTGATTGTGTCTGCGTTTATTGTATATAGGCACTAGTATAATAACCAATCCTATCAGAAGACCAATACCCAAAAATATTAATCCCTGTATGTTTACTAAACCTGATGGCAGAAATTCCATTCCATTTAATAAATAGTACCCTTCAAAAACTTGTTGAGTATTTGCTAACTTTTCTACCGGTTTAGTGACAGTAATTTTTATAGTCTTTTGTTCAGAAGTAAATGGCGATAATATCCAGCATGGAGAATAACCCTTAATATCGTCTGTACCTAATCGATGCGGTGGAGATTCTGTATGTAAATCAAAGTGAGTCACTAATTTGCCATGACCATCAAAAGTTTCTATTTTACCTTCAATCTCATCAAATATCTCAGGGAAAGTAAGTTCGGACTCATGTTTCAGATATAATATTACCCCAAAATTAGCATATTCTTCATGCTCAGAATGTTCAATTGTACCTGAGCACACCCCCGGCTTTGACACGTCAGCTTTCACATTGATAGGCACTGCTTTTTTCAATTCATGAACAGGCTTTGCCAGGTAATAGGCTCCTATGAAATGAACTATTGAAAAAGCTATCAGAACTACCGAAACAAAGATTCCTACTGTTTTCAATACCAAAAAAAAATATTTTTTCTTATCTTCCATTATCAAGATTCTATCACTAAATTCTTTTCTTACAAGCATCTATTTTTCTCATTTATGCTCCAAAAAAAGAGATATTACAGTAATTTGGCTTTGAAATCTGTAATTGGGTTAGTTTGGGGAAATAATTCTGATTTTCATTAAAAATAGGGCTATGAAATTCAACTACTTTTGGGCACTGATTTTATGATTAAATCAGAAAGCTTACTATTGAAAATGTCATGGTTTTCTTCTGTTTTTCGACCTTTTTTAACAAAGAAACAATAATGCTTGTCAGAATGGTATTTTATGAGATAATCATTAAAGAACTTCAATTATATATCCTAAAAACAATTAAAAAATGAGTTTAATATGTTTCAAAGGAAAAAACTATGAGTTCAAGTCACACAAAAGACAATCAAGAATGTAAAAGCGATGAACATACCAAACACCTGTGCTATTTTGTATCTTATGGTTATCATGTAGACAATGAAGAAGATTACAAGAACCTCGTTGAAGAACCTAAATACAAATGCCGTTTCTGTGGACGTACAGCTCACTTAGCGGAAAGTCTCTGTCAGCCAATAAAATTATAAAGAAGCAAAATTCATATACAAATTGGAGGCAGAAAAATGTTTAAGACTACCATTAAATTTACTGTAGTTTTTACATTCTTAATTTGTTCAAGTGTACAAGCTCATAAACCTATTTTTACGAACGAAAAAGGTACCGACCCAGAATCAGCAGTTAGGATCAAAGCCCCTGAAGTTTCACAGGTAATATATAGAAAACTTACCAATGAAACACCGCAGTTGTGGCTTGCAATTGATGCAGAAAAAGATTTTAAATTGTTTGTCCAAATGGGGATTCCAGTTATCGACAGACTTAAAAATTTCAGGCCTAGCTTTGTTGTTTTAGGACCTGGTCTTCCAAGTGTTTCTACTGGATTTTCGATCCCGAAAGGTATGGGCGGTAGAATATTTTCTACCGAAAGTGTTGAAAAACCACGTTTTTTCCATGAGCATTTTACAAAAACAGATTCATGGATCCTTCGCAGTGAAACAATCACTCTGCCAGCAACAGGGAGATACTATGTTGTTGCTTACAGCCCATCTAAACAAAAAGATAAGTTTTGGCTCGCAGTTGGAAAAAAAGAAAAATTTGGTGTATTGGATTTGATAAGTTTCGGAGGATGGAAAAAAACTATTCAGCAATTCCATGAAGTCAAAGCAAAGAAACCACAAACTATGATAATTGATGATTTCTCAGATCCGAATAATATTTCCAGATTAGGTACCAAGTGGAGACTAATTACTGACCGTGTGATGGGAGGTGTTTCTGATGGTGAGTATAACTATGGTAGAGATAAGCTTTTAGGATACATTAATATGAAAGGAAATGTATCTCTCGAAAACAATGGCGGATTTGTTCAGATTGTTTTGCCGCTGACCCTCAACTCAAAATCTTTAGATGCAACCAACTTTTCCGGAGTTCGTTTTTGGGCTAAGGGAAATACAGAACAATATTACGTGCATCTGAAAAATAATCAGACTTGGCTTCCATGGCAATATTACTCAGCCAAATTTGCTGTATCGAAAGATTGGCAACAAATAGAGATACCCTTTGAGAATTTTGAACCCCAGGCTTTAAATGCAAAGCTACAAGTGAATAATTTGTCACGAATAGCAATAGTTGGAGCAAAAAAAGCCTACAAAATAGACATCTATGTCGGACAGATAGAATTCTATCGTAAAAACCCAGAAAACAATAAAGAAAAGTAGGCTTATAAAATTCAACTACTTTTAGACACTGATTTTATGATTAAATCCAGGATTAAATCCAGAAGTGGGGTAGTGAAAACTTAAGTTATTGTAAAATAAGGGGATAAAAAACTGGAGGCGGGGGGATTCGAAAGGTAATTCTGGAATTATAACTTCTGTTTATATAAATAGTTGTGCTCTGCCAAATTTGAATAAACCCAGGGAAGCATATTTTTAAGAAGTGGCATGGTTTTGTTATGGGTTTTTAATTCCTATTAATTGCAAAATTATTGCTCTTATCAAAATATTGTATCACCGTTCTACTGCTGAGTGTTTTCATCCTGCCATTATCATCAACAGCATTGTCCAAGGTCGAGTTTTCATTTAGTTATCACCTTTTAATTAAAACCTCCTATGCTAATGAGAGAGTATTATTATAAATTTCACCGACGACTTTTGGAATATTAACTAATGAAATGGCGAAAATTTAAGCTCCGATGAATATTTACACCTTACGGGAAAAAGTAATGATAATGTGCACAACCTGCCGTTAATGGCCATAATTTTAAATAACAGGTACCCAAACTGATGTATAATCAGCAGTAAAAATTTAATTGTTTATCTTATTGCCAGCAGAGGCTTTGCGGCTGCATGTCACACATCAGCCATTGTGAGGCCATTTCGCCAAAATCTAAAAAATTCACATAACAATCGTGATTTAAATCTGCAGTAAGCGTTCCTAAGCAATATGGACTTTTGCTGGCATGGGCGGTACCTCCATAGGCACCCATGTTTATTCTGTTGCCGTTAACGCCTGCAGGTTCATCGCCAACACTGTCAGAAGGGTTGCCTTTATCAATACATGGGCTTTGCTCTGTATCAATAACCCAGTCTTCTAAAGCCATATCCCATCTACCTATCATGCTCATCAGATGGTAATCACCTGGAACCCAAACACCGACATTCCAATAGCCTGCCAACGCAAATATTGGATCGATATTTATATTGCCGCCTAGATCGTTCCATGTGCCGGTGCCGCCGATACTTTGAGATGATGAATCAATATCAGAATAAGAATAATTTAGCGTTGTGCTCGTGGCTGGACTACCGACTACATAAAAAGTATCACCAAGATTAGCTGCCTCGTTATCTCTTAATATACAATTGGTAACATTAACCTTGTGGTGTAAGCCCCATTGGTCATGAATCCTACACCGCCATTGGAAGTGCATTTATTGCCAGCGAAAGTGCAATTGGTAAAATCAACAATGCAGTTAATAGCATAGAAAACGCCGCCACTGCCATAGGCACTATTGCCTTCGAATATACAATTTGTAAAATCACAATCACAGTTTGTAACGTACATAAAGCCCGCATGCATATTCGGGCTCGATACTGAATTGTTCCTGAAAACACAGTTTGTTGCTGTGACAGAGGTGTTATTATTAATATACATACCTCCACCACCAGAACTTGATGTGCACACATTGTCGGCAATAATACTGTCGTCTATGGTTAAAGAACCTATCATCCCAGCGGTATATATTCCGCCTCCTTTTATGGAACTGCTATTTAGGATATGACATTTTTCAACAGTGAGTACGGAATTGTGATTGAAGATGCCTCCACCGCCATAAGTATCCGGATCAAGACCATTGCGTATGGTGAGTCCACGAATGGTAACACTATCTAAAGTGTTTACATTTCTCAGGTCAAACCCTCTGCCGAGCCAATTGGCATTGATGACACAGCCGTCGGGCCCGTTTTCCGATTCGATGGTCAGATCTATACCATCGGTATCAATTAAAATATTGTAATTGCCAACCCCCTGGTAGGTGCCGTCACCGACGATAATTTTTTGCGTTCCGCCAGCAGCAACCGCAGCGTTAACAGCAGCCTGGAAATTATTATAATCACCACCTGTCAGCCGAACATAGATAATTGCCTGACTCTGCGAAGCTATTGCAAGAATTAAAATTACAAGAACAATTCTTTTCATTTCCTTCTCCTTTATAAAAAAAATATTGTTTTTTATTCTTTAAAAAATAAGGGTAAATACTGTCGAATTGTGAATAAACAAGATGTCGTTGATGATCTCATTAGCTTTTTCTTCGTTTGCAACTGCTTTATTATAGAGGGCTCTTCTGCTAAAAAACAAGAAAAAAAGGAGTTATTGCAGATATTTTATGGATTTGTTAGCATTTCCAAGCTATCAAACAGAAATTATAGATCACACTGTCTGGCAGGTCGAACAATGACTATTGCAATATTTAGCATAAAAATAGAGATTTAGCATGCCCTATATATTTTCGAATATTTTTCGAGGACTTTTTGAATATTAACTAATAGAATAGCATAATTTTAGATACTGATGAGTTTATGCACCGTACGGGGTCGATTAATTCTCTATCCGTATGAATACGGATTCTAACATTGAAAGATTGTTTTTATCGGAATCTTCTTGGTCGCTTCTTGCTTATAATGTATAATACCTAAAAGTCTCATTCAAAAGGAATGGGTACCTTGGTGTATCACTGCTTTTGTCGTATGCTTAGGCAGGGTGATGGACGGGAAAAGATGAAATACAGTCGTTTTAACGGTCTTTGTCAAGACTTTCTGTTAATCACCTATACCTGTCTAATTGGCGGTCTGAACGGTAATTGCATTGTGAACGTCACCTCACATTCACAAACAAAGGAGAAAAAAATGAGAACAAAGCATATCTTTCTGATATTTCTTTTCATACTGGTCAGCACATCACAAGCAGTCATATATGTTGATCAGGACGCCACAGGTTTCAACAGCGGCAAATCATGGACTAATGCTTACGTTGACTTACAAGACGCGTTGGAAGAAGCGTTTTTCAGTCCAGATGACATTTGGGTCGCCGAAGGAACCTACTATCCAATCTACCAGACCAATCCCCTGGAATTTCGCAGCGTCGCTTTTCGCCTAATCAACGGAGTAAGCATTTACGGCGGATTTGATCCCGACGCAGGTGTCACAGAATTTAAAAGCCGAAAACCGTCAATCTATATATGCACCCTCAGCGGTGATATCGGTATCAAAGGCAACAACACCGACAACTGTTATCATATCCTGTATCACCCGGATACCATCTCTGTCAATAATACCGCTATCCTGGACGGTTTTATCATCAAAAACGGCAACGCCAATGGCACTAGCCACTACGGTTCAGGCGGAGCGGTTTATAACAACGATAATTCACCCGGATTTATCAACTGCACATTTGAAAGCAACACTGCAAACAATGATGGAGGAGCGGTCTATAACACCAACGGATCAAATCCCGGATTTTTAAACTGTACTTTTTATTACAACATCGCGACATCAATAAGTAACGGCGGAGCCATATGCAATATCAACTCAGATCCGACATTAAACGGCTGCGTTTTTGACGAATTATATACAACTGCCGATAATAGCGCGTATTTCGGCGGGGGGATTTACAACAGTGACAGCAACCCGTATATAACTAATTGCGAGTTTTATGAATGCGACGCCGAAAGCGGAGCAGCCATATACAATGACAATTCGTCTCCAACCATTTATAACTGCACCTTCCAGTATAATAGAGCCAGCGGAGCAGCCTTTAACTGTCGCGGCGGAGCTATCGCAAATATCAATAATTCGAATCCGATGGTTACTGGCGGACTTTTGTATTTTAACATTGCGTTTGGAGAGTCATTCGGAAAAGGTGGAGGAATCTATTGCGACGCGACATCTGTCCCGCATATTTCAGGCACAATGTTTGAATCTAATATTTCATGGGATAACGGCGGCGGAATATACTGTGACGGAACTTCCCCGATGATCGATGATAATGCGGTCTTTTCCGGAAACAGTGCCAACCTGGGTGGAGCCATCTACTGCACTAACTCATTCGGTATCTCGGTAACAAACGTTACTTTTGAGGAAAACGTCGCACATGAAAACGGCGGCGCAATGTATTTTAACAACTCAACACCTTCAATTGTCGATTGCAATATTATTAGCAACGAATCACAATGGTCAGGTGCCGGACTCGCATTTATTAACGGTTCAGGCGGAACTGTTTCAAACTGCAATATCGAGTCAAACATGACAACTATCGCAAATCAAATGGGCGGAGGGATTTACTGCAATCTCTCATCTCCAACTATCACCGACACCACAATCACTGGAAACACCACAAAAATCGGAGGTGGAATCGCATGCGAACTGAACGCCTCACCCACACTGACAAACTGCCGCATTATAAACAATACCGCAGCCTATGATGCAGGCGGGCTTTTTGCCGTTGATTCCTGTGCCCCGACACTGATAAACTGTATTGTTGCAGACAACCAGACGCTGGGGGATTCACCCGGATACGGCCAGGGAGGAGCGATGTACCTTGCAAACGATTCATCAGCAACCCTGAAAAACTGCACAATTGCCAACAACACTGCCGATGCCTCAACTGGAGGAATTTATACTTTTGTCGCCACCGTTTCACTGACAAATTGCATCGTCTGGAGCAACAGCGGAACACAATTGAACTTAGACACCGATTCATCCGCGACCTACTGCGATGTTCAGGGAGGATATACCGGAACCGGCAACATTGACCAGAACCCGCTATTTATCTATGAAGTAACTGGTAACTATCACCTGCAGCAAACCTCACCATGTGTTGACACCGCCAGCAATACCGCCGCCTCAGGAATCACGACTGACATTGACGGTGACGACAGAATCATTGACGGCGATGGCGATGCAACAGACACTGTCGATATGGGAGCCGACGAAGCACCTGAAATCCCATCAACCGTTTGGGTCGACGACGATTACACTCCAGGCGGAGCCAATGACGGACATGCATGGGGATATGACGCGTTTAATATAATTCAGGACGGAATAAACGCCGTCGCAACAGGAGGAACCGTAAACGTAGCTGCCGGCACTTATGTCGAAAATATCACACTCAATAAGGAACTCGCACTTGATGGATCCGGCCCATGGCAAACTACAATTGATGGAAATGATGACGGTTCGGTTATAGCCGCTTTTGATGTCACCGACAATACAACGATTACCGGGTTTACTATCACTAACGGCTCCGGGACGGATTTGGGCGGTAGTTTAATTGTCGGAGGAGGCATCTTCCTTAACAATTCTGATTTAATACTCGCCCATTGCATTATAACAGACAACACTGCAATATATGGTGGCGGTATCGACAACGAAAACACAGCATCGCCAACCGTTGTAAATTGTCTCTTTACAAACAATACTGCTTCTTATGGCGGCGTTGTCGATAACTTCAGCAACTGCAATCCGGAATTTATTAACTGCACCTTTGCTCAAAACACCGCAACTACAAACGGTGATGCTTTTTATAACGAAAACAATTGTTCACCGACAGTAACAAATTGCATCCTCTGGGATAATTCTGTTAATGAAATCTATAATGATGCCGGTAGTTCAATCACTATTACTTATTCGAACATCCGGGGCAGTTGGCCCGGAACGGCCAATTTAGACACGGACCCATTGTTCCTTGATCTATCCGGCAGAAATTTCCGTTTGCCGCACAGTTCTCCTTGTGTAGAAAACGGCAGTAATGCTGCTGTTATGGTAACTGGTTTTACAGACGATCTTGACAACACCACTCGTATTGATGCCGATAATTGTATATACCCGCCCATTGTTGACAGGGGTGCTTATGAACTCAATCTTCAGCGTATTGGAGATTTTAATAATGATTGTGCTGTTAATTTAATTGATTTTTCAATATTCGCGGCTGACTGGTTGTCCAATGAATATCAATCCGATATCGCTCCTCCATACGCCGATGGTATTGTTGATACCGATGATCTGAAGTACTTCGTCGAACATTGGCTGGAGGTATATAATTAAAAGCCCGTGGGGTACATAAATTAAAATTCCACAAGCTCTTTGAAAACATATAGTTAAAAAACAATCGGACGAACGTCATTGCAAGTTTTTACTGATTTGTTAGTATTATTTTACTATGAAACAGAAATTATGGATCACACTTATCACGTATCTGTATGGCTAAAGGCATTGTCTTCTGTTAGCTATGTTTTAGCAAATTCTAAGGCCGAATTATAATAATAGGCTATTATAGCCCGTGAGGTGCAAAAATCATTCGTTTATAACCAATTACTGTAAAAAGAACTTAAAATCACTTCCGATGAGAGTAATTGAATCAGAAGTAATGTTTTTATAGTATTTTGAGGCTATGAAACAGAAGTTGAAGTTGTAATCAAAACAGTTACCACCCAATCAACGATTTTAATAATCCCCCAAATTATCTCCCAACGCACCAGCCATAATTTCCCAATAATTAAATAACTACCACTTTATGCAAATAGTTGTGCTCTGCCAATTTTGATTAAATCCAGGATTAAATCCAGAAACTGTATTTATCAAAAATGTCGTAGTTTTGTTATGGGTTTTTAACTCTTAAATATTTTTATCTTACTTCGCAGATGACCTCGTTATAACTTTTTATGGACCTTATTTCCATTGCGAAGATATTCGTTTTATTGTGTCAACCCCCGACACAATAACCGAGTAATCGTTGCGATAATTGGTACATTTAACCATTTGTGAGCTTGCTTTTGAACCTCTGTATTTTCCATCAGCAAAATTTATCATAAGTTCTTGATATTACAAGAATTAAACGATAACTGTAGTATTTCCCTGAGGTGCCATATGTTCTGGCACCATACTATAGTTTCAGTCCTAGACTTACTATACACAATATTAAAAGTCACAAATTGGCAACTATTTCATATCCAACATAAAAGATAGGGTTCCTTCATTGCTTCGCCAGACTTTTATTGGAATCTGTTGTTTATTAAGAGATTTAAATATAGCATATTCAAATTCAAACTCAGTTGAAATATCCTTCCGATCAACCATTATAATAATATCTTTTTCCTGTATCCCTGCTTTTTGTGCAATACTTTCAGGGAAAACCTTTTTAACACGGATGCCATATGGTACTTCCATATTACCAATAGGAAAAAGAGCTTTTTTTTCTATACCAAAATCAGGAAAATAAAAGCTATTTGCAAGTTCGACTATATCTGTTCCAATAACATCGTTGCATAACTTAATAATAACTTTTCCATCAGCATGATGTAAATTGTCGATTTCTTCAACGATTTTTGCAATTGCTTTAGTGCCGTATGTATCTTCTAATAATAAAAACAGCCCGAAAGCTGCATCATAATGATCTATATTCACCTCAATGCTATAGGTATTCAATTGTGGCCATTTAAATAAATTTTTGCCGATTTTAGCCAACTCCGAAAAGGGGTTTCTATGGTATCCATTATACAATAAAGTTTTGTTTGCTTTAGCAGGTATATTGATCTTCTCTAAAAGGTGCTGAAATGCAATATAACCTGCATAATCTGAGAATCCTTCCCTGAACCAGCGGGTTAACTGCATGCTTTCGGCATTGTCTTTCGTAGATTTAAAATTTACTTGAATTCGACTTGCCAATTTGCCTTCAACTAATTCATGAAATAAAACACCTGGATAAATAGGCGAATTTTTTATCAGTATCGATTCAAGATTTGCATTTTCAGGTATAAACAAAGATAATAATGCTTTCTGCCCATGAGATTTAAAGCCAGTTCCAGAGAAAATATTTTCTTCTCCGGAAATTACACATTCATCCTTTGCATTAAAAAGGAAAAGATTCAGTTCTGATATATTTAGTTGTAGATTAAGTTCTCTTTCGACAAACAGTACCAGTTCTTCCGTAAGGGGGGCCAATAATCGAGCCTGTTCGTCAAGGCCCATTTCATAAAATACCTGCACTCGTTTATATTTATATTTCGAGTAATCCTTACGTTTGTTTATTAACTCATAGAATTGATCGTCATAGGATATAAAAGCACATTTTTTTATTTTATCTTTCGGTTCACAACCTGAAGTTAGAAAAAGTAAATTAAAAAACATTACCAACAACAATCCCCATATAATAGTATTTACAAATCTCATATTTTATTCCTATTTTATAGTACAAACCTTATTTATTGCCTTAAATCATTAGACAATTCTAAAAAGCCAAACATTTTAGCCATAAAAGTGCCTAATATTATAGTAAACATTAGGCACTTATTCAACGCTTTTTTTTACATCTGCTACTTTTAATTATTTGGGTCTGGACATGGTATGTATATAACTTTAGTTTTCGTTTGATATTCAAACGCTGGCGGACACTTGATCAAAAGTTATAATGCCTAATTTACAAGGAGCATTCGTTATGACAAAGTACCGCAAGTACAGCAAAAAGTTTCAATTACAGGCAAAAAAATAGTCACAGAACAGCGTGAAGTGTAAATATTACTGCTTTATAAGTATCTGTTAAAAAAGAACTTAAAATTACTTCCGATGAAAGTAATTGCATCAGAAGTAATTTATAGTATTCGCAAATTATGAAACAGAAGTTGAAGTTGTAATCAAAACAGTTACCACCCAATCAGCCCCTTAAATAACATCTCAACTATCTCCCACCACTCCATTGAACGCACCAGCCAGCATTTCCCAATAACTAAATAACCACCACTTATGAAATATTTGTGCTCTGCCAATTTTGAATAAATCCAGGATTAAATCCAGAAGTGGGGTAGCAAAAACTTAAGTTATTGTAAAATAAGGGGATAAAGAACTGGAGGCGGGGGGATTTGAACCCCCGTAGATTAACGCTCAAAACAAGCTTTTTTCAGGGACAACTATTTAGAAGCAATTAAAAAATATCATCTCTATGGATTCGAACATTTTCTCTGTAGTCATCGGTTTGCTGATGATTCATTTTGTCGAGTTTGCTTTGTCGCCAGAATATTTTCACCCCGGTAATAGCTGAACCAACACCAGTTACAAAAAACACCATTGCCGCCAGCGTTGCGAAAAATTTGGGGTATTAGATTTGATAAGCTTTGGAGGCTGGAAAAAAACTATTCAGCAATTCCATGAAGTCAAAGCAAAGAAACCACAAACTATGATAATTGATGATTTCTCAGATCCGAATAATATTTCCAGATTAGGTACTAAGTGGAAACTAATTACTGATCGTGTCATGGGTGGTGTTTCTGATGGCGAGTATACCTTTGGTAGAGATAAACTTTTAGGATACATTAATCTGAAAGG
>Ga0307990_1002664_pt1 | contig 14120 bp, 13 predicted proteins | sample EllFjometagen129_FD_203168 | JGI IMG/M metagenome (GOLD analysis project Ga0307990, IMG submission 203168) | Marine microbial communities from Ellis Fjord, Antarctic Ocean - #129 | ecosystem: Environmental > Aquatic > Marine > Unclassified | place: Southern Ocean | collected 2014-10-08
TGGATCAACTCGTCAACGGGAATTCTTCGATCTTTACTACCCGGAATTCGATACCCCTTCAGTTGGCCACTGTCAAACCATTTTGACACGGTTCTCGGGGCCACATTACATATCTTTGCCACATCGCCAGTGGTTAGAACTTTTTTGCCTTTAGCCATAATAATTTCCTCTTGCGAATTTTGTCTTCGCCTGTCTTTTCGGCCGTCTGCTCTGACGCATTAATCAAACTTGCCATTTTTGGGGTACAAAGGAGGATTATGCTTGGATTCTGGCCTATAAATCTCTCAATGAATCTTGGGGGCATACTGTAGACACTCCCTGAAACGACCGATGAAAACATCACGTATAGCTAGTCGCAGAAAAGAAACCTATGGAGTGGAGTCATGAAAATACCTCTGTCAAGACCCGATATCACACAACTGGAAATTGACGCCGTCTGCGACGTTCTGAGTAGCCCCAACTTGTCTTTAGGTCCGAAATTACCTGCATTTGAACAGGCATTCTGTGACAGAATCGGCACAAAAAGAGCTGTCGCCGTTAACAGCGGCACCAGCGCACTGTTCCTATGCTTAAGCGCTATGGGGATTGGCCCAGGAGACGAGGTCATAACTACGCCTTTTACATTTATAGCCACTGCCACCAGTATCATGATGACGGGCGCACGTCCGGTATTTGCAGACATCAACCCAGACACCCTAAATTTGGATGTCAATGCTGTCCGTGCCTGGATCAATACCAACACGAAAGCCATATTACCGGTCGAAGTGTTTGGCAATCCTGCTGGCATGGACACACTCACCGAATTTGCCAGAGAAAACCATCTTATGGTGATTGAGGACTCTTGCGAAGCACTTGGCTCAAAACACAATGGCCAAAAATCAGGGACTTTCGGAGATATGGGTGTGTTTGCTTTTTATCCCAATAAGCAGATAACCACCGGTGAAGGTGGTATGATTGTCACGGACCGTGATGACTGGGCTGATTTATGTGTATCACTCCGCAACCAGGGACGCAGCGCCAAAGGCACGTGGCTGAGCCATGAACGCTTGGGCTACAACTACCGCCTAAGTGACATCAACTGTGCCCTGGGCTTGGCCCAACTCTCAAGGCTGGACGAATTCATTGAAAAACGAACTCAGGTCGCGACCTGGTATCAAGAGCGACTAAGCCAAGAAACACGTCTGATCGTTCCAAAAGCACAAAAAAACAGCCTAATGAGTTGGTTTGTCTTTGTTGTACAACTGGAGAAAGGATATTCTTTAACAGATCGAGACGTCCTCTTAAAGCACCTCAACGAACAGGGAATTCAAGTCAGCAATTATTTTGCCCCCCTGCATCTCCAACCGTTCATCAAAGACCAATGTGGCTACCAAGAAGGCGATTTTCCTGTCACAGAATCCGTAAGCCAGAGAACTCTTGCCTTGCCATTTTATAACAATCTCTCTGAATCAGACGTAGCCCTGGTCTGCGATAAACTGATCCAGACTCTGAATCAATTGCCGACATTCTCAAAAACCAAGACCCTCGCTTAAGAATCTTTTTCTTATTTAAAGACTTTTTCATTGCGTAATAAGCCATTTCTTTATTTGCAGACTTTAATTTATTTCGTATTTTTTTACTAGCAACAGTCAGACACATCGACTGGGGGGGCTACAGCGAATTACTTTTATCGTCTCAATTCGGAGAAACTACATGGGATGGCGTGCAAAGTTTGTCTTTTTACTCATGATTTACGCAGCCGGTTTTGTAAGCGCAGTTTACTTTCTGACACCGCCAACTCAAGAGGGAAGCGGATTTTCTTTTGCAGATAAGATAAAAAGGGACGCGACCTTTAAACCCGAGAAATTGGTCAAATCAATCAATATCGGCCTGAAAGAATGTGCAGGCATGAGCAAGAAGGTTGCCAACCATACGTCAGTCTTCCTAAAACAACAATTCAAAGAACGCCAACAACGCGTCCTCGCAAAAAGTAAATCTTAACCTCAACTCAAACCAGTTATTAGAACCAGAGAATCCCAGAGAAAGCGTTTGACATAGAGCCCGTACGCCTCTATCATAAAATGCTTATTTTAACCAACCAGTAAGAATTCAGGGATTCTTGACATATGGCAAGTCATCGGTTAGCCAAAATACCTCTAAAGTACTTCGATGTCACAGGCTATTCTGTAGCCGGCGAAGAATCTGTGGTCGCTGTACCGCAACTGGACTGCTGTTTTGATATCGGCAAAGCACCAGACCAATTCATTTCCATCAACCACGTGCTCTTGTCGCATGGCCATATGGATCATGCAGCGGGCATTGCCTATTATCTGTCACATCGTAAATTCGATGGGCAGGCACCTGGTACAGTACTGGCCCCCAAGAATCTAGTTTCCCCAATAGAACAAATTATAGAAGGATGGGAACGTCTTGATGGCAATCGGATTCCTGTGAATCTCATTGGCGTGGAAGCGGGCGATGAATATGCCGTCAAACCCAATTTATTTGCTCGCGTCTTTTCTACACCCCATTGCCATGGTTCCCTGGGCTTCACCCTTCTGGAAAAACGAAAAAAGCTTAAGCCTGAGTTCAGAAGGTTGACCGGTCCACAAATTGTCGACCTCAAAAGACAGGGCGTTGCCATTGAAATCCATCTTGATCTACCTTTGGTCACCTACCTGGGTGACACTGGCCCCATGACATTCGAGGACTTGGAGTATGTGACAAACAGCAAGGTCCTGATCACTGAATGTACGTTCTACGAAGACGACCACAAGGATCGGGCCGAAGCAGGCAACCACATGCATATTTCAGATTTTGTCAGGCAGTTGGACAAACTCAACAACGAACATATAATCATCACGCATACCACGCAGCGCACCAATCCGACTCAAACTAAAAGAATCCTCAACAAAGCCATTCCTCAAGCATGGCAAGACAAAATCCATCTTCTTATGGACCGTCAATATCTTCGACGATCTCCGGCAAAAAAGGTCGAAGTTGAGAGGTGAAATTGACTATCTTCAGCGTTGAACCAACCTGGTTCCCATAAACCAGTAACCAATCCACACAGCCCCCAGGCCCAGCACCAAATGCAGCGCCACGTTCAACACAGCAAACCAAACGTTTCTATCTCTCATCAATTCAAGACTTTGAAAACCAAATGAAGAGAAGGTCGTCACGCCCCCAAGTACGCCCGTAATTACAAACAATCGCCAATATCCTGTGAGCCCGGTCATTCGACCCAATGCACCAATTAACAGACACCCCAACACATTGACGACCAAAGTCGCCCCAGGAAACCAATGAGATGATGTGATTACACCCATCCAAAGCCCAACCGCATGTCGGCTCGCAGCACCCAAAAAGCCGCCAAGGCCTGCTACCAATAACTGAATGAGTGTTTGTTTCATCATGTTCCTTTCATACCTTCGAGGTCTTTTTGGAGACTATACACACTCTCATAGCCCCCTGTCAACGCGGTTATCACGACTCTCATCTTTTCCCGCTAAAGCTTGTTTAAACTTGACTTAAAACTCAATCTCCCATATAAATTAAGGTTCTAAAACTTTAGCATCAAGGAGATCCTGATGAGCAAAAAAACAGCTTTCACCGTTGAACTCAACGGAAAAAAAGAATACCAACGTCTTTTGGACGATAAGACCCAGACCCACGGCATGAAGGCCGGGCGAGTGTACCTGGAACCCAGCCATGATTGTCACGAACACAGCACCGAAGCACGTGAAGAAATGCTCGTCATTCTTTCCGGACAAGGGCAAGTGCTATTGAGAGATCAAGATCCCATGCTGGTGAGCCAGGGCAAGGTTGCATACATTCCCCCGCACACGCTGCATAATGTCCAGAACACGGGTTCAGAGCCATTGATCTATATCTTTTGCGTCGTCCCCGCAGAGGTGAGACAATAAGAATGCATTTTGAAAGCTATGTCATCGACTGCCCCCTCGGCAACATCATCGCCGCCCGTTTTGGCTACGGCAACATGTTCTACAGCTGTAGTCTTATGGGCACCATTGGCCTGGCCATACTGGTTTTCCTGGTCAAACCACCCCAATCGCAAGAAAACTCACACATCACCTGAACTGCGGACTCGGTTTCGAACCATAGTAATATCTTGCCGGTTCACTCAACACTGAAACACGAAACCATCTTGATAAATCTGAAGATTTCCAGTATGCTCCTCGCCTATGAAGACACGACTGGTACATATCAAAAGTTTTGGCTGTCAAATGAATAAGCTGGATACGGCCCTGGTGAAGTCGGCTCTGAAAGAGGCGGGCTTTGACATAACAGAATCGCTCAAAGAGGCTGATCTGGTTCTTTTTAATACCTGTTCAGTGCGTCAGCATGCTGAGGATCGAGTAATTGCCAATCTGGGACATATGAAGCACCTCAAAAAGTCTAAACCGCATTTAGTGGTGGGGATTATGGGGTGTATGGCCCAGCGTCTGGGTAAAGAACTCCTGGAACACGAAGCCGTGAACCTGGTGGTCGGACCAGGGCAGATCCCGCATATTGTGAGTCTGCTTGAAGCAGTCATGCATGATCAAGGCAAACAGCTGGATATCTCAAACGAGATCCGCCAGCAGGCCCCGGACAATCCGGACCTGGAGGCCTTTGAGTCCAAACACGACAGTGACGACAAGCAGATTCCAGGCCAGGCCTTTGTGCGTATCATGCGCGGCTGCAATAATTTCTGCACCTATTGTATTGTGCCGTATGTACGTGGCCCCGAGATATCACGACCGCCCCAAGCGATTGTGGAACAGATCGAAAAGCTGGCTCAGGCTGGCGTCAAACAGATCACCCTTCTGGGGCAAACCGTTAATGCGTATGCCTATGAGGATGCAGGAAAGACCTATGATCTGGCAGACCTGCTGGTCCTGGTTAGTGAGGTGAACGGCATTGAATGGATTCGCTTTGTCACAAATTATCCCATTGAAGATAACTTTGACCGAATCATGCAGGCCATGGCAGACCTGCCCAAAGTGTGCAACTATCTTCACATGCCTGCACAGAGCGGATCAGACGGGATGCTCAAGGCCATGAATCGCCGCTACACAGCGGAACAATACCTTGATTTACTCAAGCATGCCAGAGCCATTGTGCCGGATATCGCTGTGGCTGGAGACTTTATCGTGGGGTTCCCTGGGGAAACGAATGAAGATTTTCAGAAAACCGCAGAACTCGTACGTCAAGCTCAGTACAAGAATTGCTTTGTATTCAAGTATTCGCCCAGGCCAGGTACTACTTCTGACAATCGACTTGAAGACAATGTCTCCGATGCCATCAAGCAACAGCGCAATCTAGATCTTCTGGCAGTACAGGAAAGCGTCAGTGCCAATTTGTGTCAAACGTTTATGGGCAAAACCGTGAAGGTTCTCGTGGAAGGCCTCAGTAAAAAGCCCCATGTCAATGCCGCTGAACACAACAATCTCCCACAACTAATAGGACGTACAGCCACCGACTGGATCGTCGTATTCAACGGCCCCGAAACACTCGCTGGCCACTTTGCCGAAGTGACTATCAATAGAGTAAGCCCCCTGACCCTGTTTGGTGACTTGGCGTCTAACACATAAACTCTTTTGCTAAAACTTAAATGGGCCAATTGAACCAATAGAGGACATTCGCTATGGGCAAGACAATGGTCAGTGCCACACTTTTGTCGATTCTGATTGGACTGCTTCCCTACTCGACCAGTCTCGGCAACCCGAAAGATCACATGCCGCAATCAGACATAAACCAATCCAGTTGGAGCCGCTTTCGTGGTCCAAATGGTCAAGTTGTCGCAGAGTCAACATCTACCCCTGTACGATGGAACGCCAACTCTGTAGCCTGGAAAACAGTTTTACGTGGCGAGGGGCATGCCTCACCGGTTATCTGGAACAACCAAGTCTATGTCACTTATTGCGTTAAAGACCCCTTGATGGGTGTGGTTGCGGCCCTGGATATGGCCACAGGAGATGTTCTCTGGGAAACACCGTATCCCCTGGCCAAAAGTAAACTAAATGGACTCAACAACTACGCGTCTTCTACGCCCGCTGTTGACAAAACTGGTCTTTATGTCTTTGGGCCCTCCGGCAATGAGCTGTTGCTTTCGGCCCTGGGACACAATGGCCATAAAAAATGGTCCACGAACTACGGACCTATTAACGCGAGACATGGCATCTGCGTTTCCCCCATCGTCTATGGCGACTTGATCATCTTCTCGCAAGAACAGTACGAAAAGAACACAACCCTGAAAAGCCGCTGGCTTGCAGTGGATCGCCAAAATGGGCACGTCCGCTGGAAACGCCCACGCCAAAACCGATCCCCTTCCTATGTGACACCCTGCCTGTACACAGACCCTTCAGGACAGGACCAACTCATCTTCACCAGCCAGGCCCATGGCATGACCGCCATATCGCCAGCCAATGGACACATCATATGGGAACTGTCAGATATCTTTGAAGACCGTACCATCGGCTCACCTGTCATCGCAGGCAACTGCCTCATGGCCTCCTGTGGGTCTGGAGGCGGGGGCAAAGCCCTGGTTTTTGTACAGGCGGGCAGTGCCACAACCCAACCCAAACTTCTGCATCGTGTGACAAACAGACTCATCCCCTACACCCCCACCATGCTCGCATTAGAAAATCGGCAGTTTATGCCTTCCACGACTCGGGCACTCTATCATGCTGGAATACACAAACTGCCACTCCGCTCTGGTCAGAATCCTTGAAAAGTAGATTTTACGGTTCACCCATTGCCATGGGTGAGCACATCTATTGCATCAGTACCAAAGGGAATGTTTTTGTGGTAAAAGCCGGCGACACCTACCAACCACTGGTCATAAATCCCCTGGGAGAAAAGAGCCATGCCACCCCCGCAGTTGCTGGCAATAGCCTCTTTCTAAGAACCCTCACCTCACTAACCTGCGTCACACAGAAATGAGAGTATAGGCCAAGGGCTTAAGCGAATAACTTTTACCATTCGCATCTAAAAAGCATAAAACTTCATAGGGAAGAGATGAACTGAAATTGATGCTTTGCATCAATTTTTTGGGGGGATAAAAAAAGAACTGGGGAACAGGGACTCGAACCCCGACTAACGGATCCAGAAACCGTGGTGCTGCCATTACACTATTCCCCAGTGCAAGTCGGTTAAATTACGCAAAATTATGGGGTCTGTCAAGGGGCGTGTGCAAAAAAAATCGTATTGTTTGGCCGGGGTTTTGGCCTTCCTGCCCTGCCATTCTCTTGCAAATCTGGGACAATTCGATATAACTGTCATCCATCATGGTATCAAACTTACATACACGAATGCGGGTTTTACGTCGAGAGATCCGGCAGCACGACCATTTGTACTATGTGCTGAATCAGCCAGAGATCACAGACGGGGCATATGATGCGTTGTTCTCAGAGCTTAAGAAGATTGAGCAAACACACCCGACATGGGTAGACCCTGATTCGCCGACTCAGCGTGTGTCAGAGCAGCCAGTGAACGGCTTCGCCACAATAGATCATGCGGTACCCATGCTGAGTATTGATAATACGTACAGTGCGGAAGAACTCAAGGCCTTTGAGGTACGCGTTCAAAAACTATTGGGTGAGGAACATGCGACCTATGTGGTGGAACCTAAGATCGATGGTCTGGCCATTAATCTACAGTATGAAGATGGCATGCTGGTCGGGGCTGCGACACGGGGCAATGGACGTCAAGGCGATGATGTAACTGCCAATGTACGTACCATCAAGAGTATTCCTCTTACACTCCAAAATCCGGTATCGGTAGATGTACGCGGTGAAATCTACATGAGCAAATCGGCGTTTTTTCGGCTTAATGCCCTTCGGCAAGAAGCGGGTGAACCACTGTTTGCAAATCCACGCAATGCAGCCGCTGGTTCATTAAAACTTTTGGATGCCCGTATCACAGCCTCACGCAAGTTGGCATTTTTTGCCTATGCTGTGGGACAAGATCCCAAGACACCGGTATTTGAAAACACGCACTGGTCAGTCTTGACTCGGCTTAGAACACTGGGGCTGCCTGTCAATGAACATGCGCGTCCCGTCGAGGACCTGGATAAAGCACTGGCTCTGTGTGATTTGTGGCAGGACCAACGTAAGGACCTGAATTATCAAATTGACGGACTAGTCATTAAGGTGGATTCTCTGGCCCAGCAAACATTGCTGGGGGTTACAGGACGGGCACCCCGGTGGTGCATGGCCTACAAATTTCCAGCAGAACAGGCGGAAACGCGGGTCGAGTCCATAGATGTGCAGGTCGGAAAGTCCGGCATTCTGACACCTGTGGCCAATCTGACACCCGTGGCCCTGGCTGGGACAGCTGTCAAACGAGCCAGCCTGCACAATTTCGACGAGCTTCAACGCTTAGACGTACGTCTCGGTGATGCGGTAATCGTGGAAAAGGCTGGCGAAATCATTCCCCAGGTGGTCAAGGTGGTGCTCTCAAAACGTACCCCGTCGTCAAGACCGTTTGCCCTGCCCACGGCCTGCCCGATTTGCCAAGCGACGGCTATTCGACGCAAGGGGGAAGTTGCCTACAGATGTTCCAACTCGGCCTGTCCTGCCGTGGCACGTGAGGCCATCATCTTCTTTGCCTCTCGAGGGTGTATGGATATTGAGGGACTGGGCGAAAAAGTGGTGGATCAACTGCTCGAAGCAAAACTCATCCAAAGTCCAGCAGATTTATACTCATTACACATGGAAGATGTGGCTGCCATTGAAAGGCAAGGCGAAACCTCTGCCGTAAACTTGATCGCCTCCATTGCAGACTCCAAGAACCGCGATCTATCGCGTTTCATCAAGGCACTGACCATCCCCCATGTGGGCCAGGAAACAGCCACGATTCTGGCCAATCATTTCAAATCGATGGGCGCATTGCTTACCGCCAATCTTGATACCTTTCTTGAACGTAAGCCTGGCCGAAAGAGTGAGAAACCAAAGATCAATGGCATTGGCCCGGTCATGGCAAAATCAATTGTGGAGGAACTCTCCCGTCCTCAGAAGCGACAATGGATCGAACGTCTCATGGCTGCGGGGCTGAACATGAAAGCGTCCGAGTCTGCGGCATCCGTCAATTCTTCCCTGGCAGGCAAAACCGTTGTGGTAACTGGAACGCTCACTCACTTTTCACGTCAGTCTATTAAAAACGCCATTCTCAAGGCCGGGGGCAAGGCAGCCAGCTCTGTGAGCAAGAAGACAGACTTTGTGGTAACTGGAGACAACGCTGGCAGCAAATTGGCCAAGGCCCAGGCTCTGGGCGTGCCAGTGCTCACTGAAGAGGTTTTTCTTGCGTTGCTTACACACACATCAGAACCCACCGAACCGAAACCTGGACATCTATTCTAAGGCGACCTATGAAAACTTACGAAGAGAAGATGATGACCATGGCCCTCAATCAGGCACGCCGGGGTATTGGTTCAGTAGAGCCCAATCCCGCAGTGGGATGCATCATTGAAAAGGGAGGGCAAATCATCGGCAAGGGATATCACAAAAAATACGGAGAAGCCCATGCTGAGATTAATGCGCTGATGGATTGCCAAAAAAGCCTGCGAATGGACCCCAAGGGGGCCACTGCCTATGTCACTCTCGAGCCCTGCTGCCACCAGGGCAAAACAGGACCATGTACGAAGGCCTTGATTGAAGCGGGAGTAAGCACGGTCGTGATGGCCTGTGTGGATCCATTCAAAGCCGTGTCTGGCCAGGGGCGTGCCCAACTTGAACAAGCTGGTATTCGCGTCATTACAGGGGTATGTGAGAAAGAGGCTCGTATTCTTAACGCACCGTTCTTTCATTTTGCCGAAACCGGACAAACTTGGGTAATCCTAAAGTGGGCTCAGAGCATTGACGCACAACTCGCCTACGCGCCTGGGCAGTCTGATTCACCGTGGATTTCTTGCGACATGAGCAGACGAGAGGTTCACAAATTAAGGCTGCGTACGCAAGCCATATTGGTAGGTATAAATACTGTGATCTCCGACGATCCCCTGCTTACACCACGTCCCCACAAGGGCCACAATCCAATGCGTATTGTGTTGGATAACCAATTACGTATCCCTGAGCACTGCCAACTTGTCAAAACAGCTGCAAAGCACCCTTTATTGGTCGTCACTCAAAAACAAACCTGCGATCAATTACCCAAAAAACTCGACACGTTACAGGGTCAAAACGTTAAATTCCTGGCTTTGGACAACCACACCTGCAATCTTAAGAGCCTTTTGACTCACCTATCAGAACAAGGAATTCAGCAACTGCTTGTAGAAGGTGGACCACAGATATTAGCCAGCTTCATGCAAAAGCGATTGGCCCAAGAAATCTTTGTCTATATCTGTGGAAAAATATTGGGTAAGCAGGGTTCCTCATCTCTAACGGTCCCCATCCAAAACCTTACCAAACCCCTATTTTTACACCACTCAAACATTAAAGCAGTGGGAACAGATGCAAGACTTCATGGGTACGTGTATCCACTGCATAAATAATCTGTGAAATTGCTCGAATCTCTTGACCCAACCAGCGTCGTTTACTATACTATGGGTGTTGCGAATGCAAAAAGAGATCAGTGAGTCTCATGCACTACCCGCGGTATTGTGCAAAACGGCACTACGCAACAAGGAGACGGGCCTACAATTAATTCACGAACCTATGCCCTCGTCTCCTTTTTTTATGCGCTCAAATCGCGACAATGTCATGATATCTAAATTACCCATGTTATCTACAACAGTCACCGTCATATGAAAACCCCGCATCAAAAAAAACACTCGAAAAATCAAGATTTATAGGCTTCTTCACAATAAACCTCAAAAGACTTACCCCAATTTTTCTGTCACGCTTTTTTTTTTAAAAAGGGCTTAGATCATAGATTGAGTAATTGCAAGGGTTAAGCAAAACACACCCTCTGTTCGAGTATATTTTTCCTGTTTTTGATCTTTACATTGCCCCGGATAATCATTAATCTTCCGGAACCTACATTTTAGGTCTTAAGCAATATCTAGTTACTTACCACGAAAAACACCACCATATTTAGTGTTTTTCATTTTGCACGGAGGCATTTGGCATGGCCTATAGATTTGACCCACAGAATCCATTTGAGTCTGAGAAATCGAACAAAAAGAAGAACAAAAAAATGGACGATCAACAAGGTCTTGAAATCGAACATTTTTTCTCCACAGAGGGTATACACCCCTTTGAACAATTGGAGTGGGAAACCCGTGCAGCCAAAATCACAGGGGATGATGGTCAGGCAATTTTTGAGCAAGACAATATTGAGGTTCCTGCTTCATGGAGTCAATTAGCCACAAAGGTGGTTTCCAGCAAGTATTTTTACGGTGACATGGAAACAGGCCAACGTGAGCACTCCGCCAAGCAACTTATTCACCGTGTTTGTCGCAGTCTGGCAGACCGTGGCCTGAAGGATGGCTATTTTACGTCTCAAGCACAGGCAGACGTTTACTACGCAGAACTGTGCTGGCTTTGTATTAACCAATACGGCGCGTTTAATTCACCCGTATGGTTTAATGTCGGTCTCTACGATGTGTATGGTGTGGCTGGCAGCAAACACAACTATCACTGGGACGATGAAGTTGACAATGCCGTCCCGTGTGAGAACAGCTACGAATTCCCGCAAGGGTCTGCATGTTTCATCCAGTCAGTCAAGGACTCCATGGATGACATCATGCGTTTGGCGACCAGTGAAGCCATGCTCTTTAAGCACGGTTCAGGCACGGGCACTGACCTGTCTACGTTGCGAAGCAGCCGGGAAAAATTATCAGGCGGCGGAAGACCTTCTGGCCCCTTGAGCTTCATGCGTGTGTACGATCAAATCGCTGCCGTGATCAAATCCGGTGGCAAAACACGTCGTGCTGCCAAGATGCAATCTTTGCGCATTGACCATCCTGATATCAAAGACTTTATCACCTGCAAAACTGAAGAAGAAAAGAAGGCTTGGACATTGATTGATGCAGGCTATTGTGGTGATCACAATAACGAAGCCTATAACAGTGTGATGTTCCAAAACGCCAACCTGTCAGTGCGAGTGACTGACGAATTTATGCAGGCCGTAGAAAAAGACGGCAAATGGACCACTATCTCTGTCACCACAGGTGAACAGGCCGAAGAATACTCAGCTCGTGAACTCATGAACCTTATCTCTGAAGGTACTCACATATGTGGTGATCCGGGGCTGCAATATCACTCCACGATTAACCACTGGCACACCTGCCCTGAATCGGGCCCGATTAATGCATCAAATCCCTGTAGCGAGTACATGTTTCTGGATGACTCAGCCTGCAACTTAGCGTCTTTAAACCTCATGAAATTCCGCAAGGAAGAGGGATCTTTTGACATTGATGCTTTCAAACGGGCTATTCGCCTGTTCATCATTGCCCAGGATATTTTGGTAGATAACGGCAGTTACCCAGACGAAAAGATTGCCGTGAACAGCCACTTATTCAGGCCGCTAGGTCTGGGCTATGCCAATCTTGGCTCACTTGTTATGAGTCAAGCTTTGGCGTACGATTCAGATCAGGCCCGTTCTATTGCCGGCTCAATCTCAGCAATTATGACAGGCACAGCCTATACAGTCAGTGCTGAAATGGCGGCCCTCAAGGGAACATTTGCGGGATTTTCGAAAAGCACAGATTCCATGCTCAAGGTCATTAATCGGCACAGAAAGCATGCTCACGAGTTCACAGAGACCCTGTGCCCTGACTACCTAAGCAATGCAGCAAAGGACGCCTGGGATGAAGCCTTGGACGCAGGCACCAAACATGGATACCGAAATTCACAAGTCACAGTATTGGCCCCCACTGGCACTATCGGCTTTCTCATGGACTGCGACACCACAGGCATAGAGCCAGACATTGCCTTGGTCAAATACAAACTCCTGGCGGGCGGCGGCATGCTAAAACTTGTCAACAGAACAGTGCCCATGGCTTTGGAGCATTTGGGCTATGACATTGACGAGATCAAGACCATTGCTGATTATATTGACGAGCAGGAGACCATTGAAGGGTGCGACGTCTTAAACAAAGAACATGTTGAGATCTTTGACTGTGCATTCAAGCCCAAGAACGGCAAACGCAGCATTCATTACATAGCGCATCTCAAAATGATGGCTGCGGTCCAACCCTTTATATCTGGAGCTCTCAGCAAGACGATCAACATGCCCAAGGACTGCTCGACCGAAGATATTAGCTCTGCCTATATGGAAGGCTGGAAGTTAGGTCTCAAAGCCGTGGCCATTTATCGGGATGGCTCAAAGCGATTGCAGCCAGTCTCCACAGACAAACATAAACAAAAATCCGCCAAAGCTGCTGAAATCAAAGCAGCCGCAGCAAAACCGTTTAGAAAAAGACTCGCAGAGACACGGCAAAGCATTACGCACAAGTTCTCTGTGGCAGGACATGAAGGCTATCTAACGGTGGGGTTATACGAGGATGGTCAACCTGGTGAACTATTCATCACCATGGCCAAGGAAGGCAGCACCGTAGGTGGTCTAATGGACGTCATAGGAACCTGTACGTCCATGGCCTTGCAGTATGGGGTACCGCTGATCACACTGGTGGATAAGTTCCGCCATGCCCGATTCGAACCAGCAGGCATGACGTCCAACCGGGAAATTCCCTTTGCCAAGAGTGTGATAGATTATATTTTCTGCTGGCTCGGCTGCCAGTTCATTCCCGGCTATGCAGACAAGAATCTGCCTAACCGGGCAGGCTCTCCTTCCAGCAAGAAAGAGAGCAGTAAGAATAATGCCACGGCCAAAGAACTGGTGGAAAAAACCAAAGGCCTGACCAAAAAACTTGCTGAGGTCAAGTCCATCAAAGGCAAAAACAACACCTCAAAGACTTCAGCCACAAGCCCACGTGTAACGGCCTTGGCAGACAGAACTATGGCCATGGTCACAGCGGCAGTCTCAGATGATGGGGACAAGAGTGCCAAGGTCATCCAGGAATTCAATGCCCAGTTCCAACACTTCCAAGATGACGCCCCGGCCTGTGATGTCTGTGGTTCCATCACCGTGAGAAACGGCACATGCTATAAGTGCTTCAACTGTGGAAATTCCATGGGCTGCTCGTAAGACAGATACAGAAGTTGGCCTGTGGCAACAACAAATAACGAACGACA
>Ga0307990_1002667_pt1 | contig 14116 bp, 11 predicted proteins | sample EllFjometagen129_FD_203168 | JGI IMG/M metagenome (GOLD analysis project Ga0307990, IMG submission 203168) | Marine microbial communities from Ellis Fjord, Antarctic Ocean - #129 | ecosystem: Environmental > Aquatic > Marine > Unclassified | place: Southern Ocean | collected 2014-10-08
ATGGCAAGGAGTACCCTCTCGGCGATGCTTCAAAGAACGCGATCCACGCATGCGGCGATAAGATCATTTATGCCGAAAAACCCAACGGCGGAGACACCGAAGTCATCTTGATGGCCGACATCGTCGCCCCGAAGATATCAAAATGAGGGTCGGGTCAATTCGACTTCGCCGCATTGTAGCCGAATGTGAAGCCACCGAGTAGATGCCCCGCAGCCGTTTTTTTACCAGGCCTGCCTTGCCCGCCCTCGGTTGGCGGCCCGACAAGCCTCAGCCTGCCGGAACCTGGCCGCGGCGTCCTTCCTTTTGCTCCAACCGTTGCACTTCGGATGTGACTGCGCCTCCTTTCCATGGAGAATGGCCCGGTGATGTGGGTCATGAAGGCTTCACCTGACCGAGATGGGCAACCATCGCTTTTCGATGTGGTTTTGCGTTCGCCTCGGTCCTTCCTTTCGCGAAGGCATTTTACCGTGGGATTGTGATGGGGGGCAAGGCAACCTGGGTTTTGAACTTGAGCCAGGGCGGCGTGCTGCGGGTGGGTCGTCGGTGTTTTAGTTGTCCGAGCCGGTGGCCGGTCACTTATTACTTGGTAATGAATTGGCTACCGGTGCCGGTAATGGGCTATTATCAGGCTACTGGAATGAGGTGGCGATATGCTTTCGTTGCAGGTGTGCAGGTGTGCAGGTTCAAGGGGCTCTTGCGTTCCGTTTAGAAATGGATCGCATCGCCGGGGTGATCTGGCTTCTTCGCGGCGCATTCATGGCGTTATGTGGGGCATCCGGGCGTAACTTCCGGGCGGGGCGAACATTTTATTCCGAGGGGCCGTACTAAGCCCTGCTTGTGCCGCGTCTTTAGTGGATGTGTCGTCTTATCTCACGCCGATGCCGGGGCGTCTTTTGCCTTGGCGTGGGGGTTGGGGAGCGATATGCCTTAATTTGTCAACTTGTCGGGTCCGGGAGAGGTATCAGGATGCTCAGGTTCAGTTGCGAAAAATGCGGCGCTTCGTATAGCGTGGCGGATGAGGCCGCGGGAAAGCCGACGAAGTGCGCCAAGTGCGGCGCCACGATGCGCGTGCCCTCGGCGGATGTCCTGGCCGGGGCAGCCGAGATGCCACCCGCCAAGGCCGACCCCGCCGATCCGATGGCAGCGTTGCAGGCAGCTCTCTCGGCGGAGAAGCCATCGAGCGGTCCCGCCGACAAGCCCGCGCCAAGCGCGGTCAAGCCGCCCGCTGCGCCGAAACCCGCCGTGCCAGCGCCAGTGGCACCCGCGACTGTTGTAGCACCCCAACCAGTCGCACCTGCGCCTGTCGTGGTGCCCCAGCCAGTTGCCCCTGCGCCAGCGGTCCAACCGCCGGCTGCGGTGCCGCAGCCGGTTGCGCCAGCGCCTGTCGCGCCTGGTCCGGTGGTCCAGGCACTTGGCGAGCCGGTTTGGCAGGAGGCTGTGCCGGTTGATGTTCCCGGCGAGCCCGAGTGGCAGGATGTCGTGCCCATCGATGCGCCGCCGGCTGGGCAGCAGATCTCCGATGACGGGATTCCCATGGCCAGGCCGGCAAAGAGGAAGCTCTGGCCGTTCATCACCATCGGCGTCGTCGCGGCGGTCTTGCTTGCCGCCGGCGTGGGCGTGGTTTTGTTTTTCCCGTCCGCGTACGACATCGCGCAGTTGAAAGCGTCCTTCAGGGAAGCCAAGGGTCAGGCCGCCCAGGCCCTGCCGGCCGGGACGGTGTCTTTCGACGGTCTGGACGAGAAGGTCATGGTCGACGGGATCGAATCGCTGAAGGGGGCGGTTGCGAAGTTCAAGGCCCTGGACAAGGAGCTCTCGAAATTGGAGCAATACCAGTCCGAGGACTCTGCCCTGCGGGAGTTGGCCAGCGCGGCTGGCCTGGTGGTTTTGACTGAAGAAAGACGCCTGAAGGCATTGGAGAACGAGCTCTGGCCTCGCCCCGGCGGGGTCGGGGATATGTATGACAGGATGAAGGCGTCGGTTCCCCTGATCGAGTCGATGCACATCATGGGGCGTCGCAAGGGGATGAGCATCGCATCGGGTTTTCTGATCAAGCCGGAGGGCCTGGGCTATCTGCTGGTGACCAATCGCCACGTTGTCCAGGACGGCGGGGATGGGTTTACCGTTCGCTTTTTGACCGAAGACAAGCGGTCCACCGACAAGTCGGATGACATCAAACTCAAGCCCGCCGACGTCGTGCATATCCACCGGCATGAGGATCTGGCTATCCTGCGTTTTCCGGAAGACACCTGGCCGACTATCGAGCGGATGAAGGTGCATCCTCTCGCCATTGCCAGGGAGTTGAAAGTAGGCCGTTCCGTCTGGGCGGTGGGCAACCCTGGCTCAGGCACGGAGGGCATTCTGCTTCAAGCGCTGGTCAAGGGCGACGTGTCCGCCATCGTCGAGGACAAGGCCGAAAACCCGGTGCTGTTTCGTTTCACCGCGCCGATCAACAAAGGCAACAGCGGCGGGCCCGTGCTTGACTCGGCCGGGCGGGTGGTGGGCATCGTCTCGCGCTACATCCAAGGCAAGAACGAGATGAACTTCGCCGTGCATTATCGCAAGCTCGACGAACTGGTGGACCTGATGGCGGGTCGGCGGAACGACGCCAATCTCATCAGCCTCGACACTCGCGAGATTGGCCTGATCGTGGACCCGCTGCGGAACCTGCCCAAGGACCTCGACCCGGCGGTGGAGAAATGGTCGAAGATCGGCTTTCAGCGCGTCAAGTGGCTAGGCCGGGACTCCAAATCGTATTTCATCCTGCCGTTGCCGAGCGCCATGCCCGGCACGGGCAGGCCCGTGCTTCCGACGATCGTTCGGAAGTTCAAAGCCACCAAGGGCAACACTTACAGCATCGTGGTTGTCAGCGGGCGAATCAGCGCGGTGGATTTTTCGGTAAAGGCCCCCGGCGCGAAGAAGCCCGTCTACACCCGCAGCGGCGACGGCACGTCGAAGGCGAAAGTCGCCAAGGGCGAAGAGTTCCGCGAGGATTTCGTGGCCGAGAAAGACGGCACGTACGAAGTTCGCTTCGTGCGGTCGATGCGTCCCGAGGAGCTCAAGGGTTCGGTACCCCAGAAGATCGCCGTCTGCGCGTGCGTCGTCGAGCAGAAAGCCCTCGAATGGCGCGGGGATGAGTCGTCAGAATAGGGTTTCGCATATGAAGACGTCTCAGGCAAGCGGCAAACCGGTGATTGGAATCGTTGGCGGCGTCGGGGCCGGCAAGAGCCTGGCCGCCGGGCAGTTCGCGGCCCTTGGGTGCTGGCTTGTCGATGCCGACAAGATCGGCCACGCGCTGCTGGACGAGCCGAACGTTCAGGATGCAATCCGCCGTCGGTGGGGCGGGGAGGCCTTCACGCTCGATGGTCAGGTTTCCAGGAAGGCCCTGGCGGAGGTGGTCTTCAAAAGCCAGGCCGACCTTGCGGCACTGAACGCCATCCTGCATCCGCTGATTCGTCGGCGGATAGTCCAGGCCATCGCCGAAGCCCAGGCTGATGCGTCGGTAACGGGTGTGGTTTTGGACGCAGCCGTGATGTTCGAGGCCGGTTGGGATGATGTTTGCAGCCATCGGATTTTTGTTTCCGCACCGGCTGCGGATAGGCAGCGACGGGTGGTCGAGAGCCGTCGCTGGAGTGTCGAAACTTGGCGTGGACGAGAAAAATCGCAAATTTCACTGGACATCAAGGCCGCGAGGTGCGAGTATACTCTTAATAATCGGTTCGGCGCTTCATTCCTTCGCGAGCAAGTCCGCGTGCTTTTCCATCGGATCCGCCAAGAAGACTAGTTTATTGGCATGCCGCTGGCGACGGGGATGAGAGTTGGTTCAAGCAAGCCTAGTGTTTTGCGGGCATCGCCAGAAGCTCGCAATTGCGGTTGACGCTCGCCGGATCGATTCGCACACCAACCAGGTTTAGGCAGCATAGGTTATCGACATTCCCGTGGTATATCTGTCATCTCCTTTGTCTGTAGCCCTTTATTGGGTCCAGGCGGGCTGATGGGCAGAACGTAAGGACAGTTATTCTCTTTGGAGGCTGCACCCAGACATGGCCAAGAGCGTCAAGAAAACCGTTAAGAAGACGGCGAAGAAGACGGTTAAGAAAACCGCAAAGAAAGTGACCCGCCGCAAGAGCGTCAAGAAGGCGGCTCCGAAAAAACCCGCCGAAGAGGCGAAGGTAGAGGCCCCCGTGGCCGCTCCGGCGCCCGAAGCTCCGGTCGCCAAGGCAGTGCCCGCACCGGCACCCGTCGAGGAGTCGCCGGAGGAGTCTATCGCCAGCTTTGACGAGGAGATGCATCAGAAGTACGAGCGGGTAAAGCGGGGCAATCTGCACATTACCAATTTGCAGAAGATGAGCGTCGCCGAGTTGCACGCGATGGCCAAGGACTGCGATCTCGAAGAGTACGCCGGACTCGCCAAGCAGGAACTCGTCTTCAAGATCCTCAAGAACCGCATCCAGAAGGATGGCCTGATGTATGGCGAGGGCGTGCTGGAGATTTTGCCGGACGGCTTTGGTTTCCTTCGCAGCCCGGACTACGACTACCTGCCAAGCCCTGATGACATCTACGTCTCGCCAAGTCAGGTTCGTCGTTTCGGCCTGAGGCAGGGCAATATCATCGCCGGGCAGATTAGGCCTCCCAAGGAGTCCGAGAAGTACTTCGCGCTGCTTCGCGTCGAGGCCGTCAACTACGAGGCGCCTGATCGACTGACCGAGAAGGTCAATTTCGAGGACCTCACGCCTACGCACCCCAATACCCGTGTATTTCTGGAACACACGCCCGAAGAACTCAACATGCGGGTCTGCAACCTTGTCACGCCGATCGGTTTCGGCCAGCGAATGCTGATCGTCGCCCCGCCGCGGACCGGCAAGACCGTCCTGCTCCAGAAGATGGCCAATGCTATCTCCTATAACCACCCGGACGTCTACATCATCATCCTGCTGATCGACGAGCGCCCCGAGGAAGTGACGGACATGAAGCGGAACACGTCCGCCGAGGTCGTATCCTCGACGTTCGACGAGCCCGCCAGCCGGCACATACAGATCGCCGAGATGGTCTGCGCCAAGGCCAAGCGAATGGTCGAGTACGGCAAGGATGTGGTTATCCTGCTGGACAGCATTACCCGCCTGGCCCGTGCCTACAATACCGAGGCGCCGCACTCGGGCAAGATCCTCACCGGCGGCGTGGACGCGTCGGCCTTGCAGTCGCCCAAGCGATTCTTTGGTGCCGCCCGAAAGATCGAGGAAGGCGGATCGCTGACGGTTATCGGCACGGCTCTGGTCGATACGGGCAGCCGAATGGATGAGGTCATCTTCGAGGAGTTCAAGGGCACCGGCAACAGCGAGTTGCACCTGGACCGCAAACTCGTCGACCGTCGCGTCTGGCCCGCCATCGACATCAGTCGCTCCGGCACGCGAAAGGAAGAACTTCTCTTGGACCCGGTGGAACTGAAGCTGATTTACCGCCTCCGGAAAGTCCTGGCCGACATGCAGCCCGTCGAAGCCATGGAACTGCTGCTCAGCCGATTGGCCAAGGTGAAAACCAACGCCGAGTTCCTCATGGCGATGAACGTAGACTGACGCGAGATCGACTGTAGAGATTGCGGATTTTGGACGATAGCCTTAAACTGGGCGGCAAGGTCAAAGACGGCCTGGCCGCCCGGTTTTGCTTGCGCAACCAATGAAGGACGCCACAGATGATAAAGTCCATGCACATCGAAAACTTCAAGTGCTTCAAAGACTTCGACATCAACCTAGGCCCCTTCAACGTTCTCATCGGCCCAAACGACAGCGGCAAGACGGCTTTCCTGCAAGCGGTTAGGTTGATAGGTGCTTACTCCGAGGCGCCGAACTGGAAATCCGCTGGCGTTTCGTTAGCCAAAATTGCTGGTGCATCACCAGCTTTTGCGGCTTCCTGGCAGCAAAGTACATCATCACCCATTGTTATCCTTGCCCGTTCCAGCAGGCTCACGGATCCGACGCCCGCTGTTCTCAAATTGAGTATTGAGATGCCGTCCGGGTCTGTCATGAATCACAAAGGTCTTGTCATCATAGGCAAACCAGTGGGCATTATTCCCCCAGACAACCGGAGGATTGAATGCCCTGAATACTACCGTTTTTCGCCTTCGTCTCTTCGGAAGGCCAGCCCACTTGCACAGGAAATGAGTGAAACCGGCGAAGGCTTTGCGGCCTTCCTCGACAATATCAACCGTGATGATCCGGCTGCCTTCAAAGCTTTGCAGGAGAGCTTCTGTGCCAGGTTTCTCCATTACAGCAAGGTCGAGGTGGTCGTTGTCAATCGCAAGCCCCACAACTTACTGGCCCTCAAATTCCATACCAAGAGGGGGCAATCGCTTGAGTCTAGCCTAGTCTCCGACGGTGTAATACTGTCTTTAGCATTTCTAGCGCTGGCGCACAGGCAAGAGCACCCGGTGATTCTCTTGATCGAGGAACCCGAAAACGGCGTTCATCATGCGAGCTTAAAGGAAATCGTTGCAACGCTCAAGCAACTGAGCAAGGACAAGGGCGTGCAGGTGATTCTCACCACACACTCGCCGTACTTGCTGGATCACGTTGAGCCTGAAGAGGTTCATGTTTTCACGAAGGATGAGGAGGGGGTTGTGCATACGGCCAAGCTGTCCGAGCACCCGGACGTTGAGGACTTGAAGAAGCACTTCGGCACCGGTGAGATATGGACGGGCTTGGAAGAGGAAGGCGACTTTCTTTCGAAGCTCGGAGAGGGCAAGTGACGGCCTATCGGGTTCTCGTGATGTGCGAAGGGGAGCATGAACTAGGTGCCGTGCATGCGAACGTTGGCAACGAGTTTTGGCCTCTGGCCTCCGAGAGGCTTCCCGCTTTGCCGAAGCTAGTCCATCGCCTCTTGGACCAGCCGAGCGGTGTCCACTATTTCGCCAGATCGAATGGATTCCCGAGACGCCACATTCAACGAAACCTGCGTTCCAGGACGCCCGTTGGCCTCTCGGGGCATGGAAAGCGTGTGATTTGGGCAATGCGTTGGGCTGCACGCGAGAGGTTTGATGCTCTGGTCTATGTCATAGATCGCGACCACAAGCGCTCAGCGGAGACGATTCATGCGATGCAAGAGGGCCGAGACGCGGCCGAGAAGAATACTCCTCTGCCATGTGCCGTTGGCACACCAGTTGAGGCGTTTGACGCGTGGTTCATAGCGGACGGCAAAGCCGTCAAAGAGGCCGCTGGCGATCCCGGTAAGACGCATCCGAAACCCGAATCGTTGGCGGGCAAGGAGGGTACCGGCGACCACCCCAAGGACGTGGCGGCAGTGATCTTCGGTTCCAAGGCCGGGCTGGGGGACAAGTACGCTGTTGTTGCCCAGCACGTTGATTTTAAGCAACTCGCCAGAGCCTGCCCCAAGGGATTCGCTCCGTTTGCTGAGGATGTGCGTCGTCACATTCTGCCAGCGGTTGGCAAGAAGTGATGCTACAGGCTGGACTGCGCATCTTGCCCAGTCCGAAGCAACTCAATCGACAAGGAACTCCATGAAGTACAAGGCTGTGATATTCGATCTGGACGGGACTTTGCTTAATACCATCGAGGATTTGCTGGATTCGATGAATGTCATTATGGGCGAGGTCGGCGTGCCTGGCCATGATGTGGCGCTTGCTAAAATTTACGTTGGTGATGGGCTGCGGAACTACGTGCTGCGGGCCCTGCCGGAGGAAATGCGGGCTGATGAGGCCATCGTGGCTCGCTGCTGCGAGCGGTTCAGCGAGGAATACGCAAAGCGGTGGCACGTCAAGACGCGGGTCTATGACGGCGTGGCTGAAATGTTGACGGAATTGAACCGGCTGGCCGTGCCGGTGTCGATCTTGACCAACAAGCCGGATGAGTTTACGCAGGTGGTCGTGCGTAAGTTCCTGTCGAAATGGCAGTTCGCGGTCGTGCGTGGCGTACGGGCCGATGGCGTCAAGAAGCCCGACCCGTCCGGGGCGTTGGAGATCGCCGCTGCAATCGATGTCCTGCCGTCAGAGTGCCTGTACGTGGGCGACACCAACACGGATATGCGGACGGCTGCGGCGGCTGGGATGTTCGCGGTGGGGGTGACCTGGGGGTATCGCTTGGCCGACGAGCTGCGCAAAAACGGCTCTAAAATATTGATAGACAAGCCGTTGCAGTTATTGGCGTTGCTGGACGGCTGATCGGGTCCTTCCCGGTCGGATCGGGTTTTTCAATCGCTAAAGCAACTTCCAGGCTTCGGCTGCGCTCTGGCTGCGCGCAAACCCAGGCTTTTCACACCTCGAAACCCCGATCTGTGCCATTTTGTAGCATTATAAAGAACTATAAAGCCCTTATAAGGCCGATTTGATCTATATTGTGACAAATAGGCTTCCGCTAGACGTTCTTATGCCCTATAATGCATACGATTGATCTACCAAGCATGGCGGGGAAATGAGATGCGGAGCGAGACCCGGATATGAGTTTAGCGGGCTATAATGCATACGGTTGATCTACCAGGTATGGCGGGGAAATGAGATGTGGAGCGAGACGCGGATATGAGTTTAGCGAACTACCTGAAGCCCGGCCAGGTGAAGATTCTGGTTGGCAAGACCAAGGCGGAAGTCTTGGAGGAGTTGATAGCTCTGGCTGGCAAGTGTTTCCCTGGTGTTGACAGGGACGTGCTTAGCGAGGCCATTGCTCATCGCGAGTCTCTCATGAGCACGGGCATCGGTCAGGGGTTGGCGGTACCTCACGCCCGGCTGGACGGCGTTACCGAGCCGATGGTGGTGGTCGGCATCAGCAAGGGCGGCGTTGCCGGCTACGAAAGCCTTGATGGCAGCGGGGTTCATGTTGTCCTGCTGATCGTCGCGGGCAAGGGCCAGCACGAGCCTTATCTTCGTTTGCTGGCCACGGCGGTGAACGTGTTGAAGGACCCCGCTGTCCGCCAGGATATAATCAACTGTTCAGCCGCTGAGCAGGCCTACGCCATGCTGACCCGAATGTAAGGGACGCCATGTATACACTGGCCGCGACAGAAGTGGACGGGGCTCACCTGCCGGTGTTGCTGGTAGTGGGGCTGGCGATTTTCTTCGGCACGATCGGCGCGAAGATATTCCAGCGCCTGCGGATTCCGCAGGTGGTCGGCTACATTTGCATCGGGCTGATAGTAGGGCGGTCGGGGCTGGGCCTTATCGACGCTCAGGCCATCAAGAACCTCGCGCCGTTCAACTTCTTCGCTCTCGGCGTGATCGGTTTTCTCATTGGCGGCGAGTTGCACCGCGACGTCTTCCGCAAGTTCGGAACGCAGTTTTTCAAGATTCTCCTGGCCGAGGGAATGGGGGCCTTTGTCGTCGTCGGCGTGGGGACGGGCGTGGTTATCTGGCTGGTCCAGGGCGATGTGTCGATGGCCGTCGCGATGGGTCTGCTGTTCGGGGCGATTTCCTCGGCGACGGCTCCGGCGGCCACGGTCGACGTGCTCTGGGAGTACAAGGCAATGGGGGTCTTGACGACGATGGTCTTTGCGATTGTCGCCCTGGACGACGGGTTGGCGCTGGCGCTTTACGGTATTGCTTCAAGCGTGGCCGAGAACATCACCGGCACGGGCACGGGCAGTTTTCTACGCACGTTCGGCAAGATCGCCTACGAGTTGTTGGGCGCGGTGGTTTTAGGCGTCGTGTCCGGGTTCATACTCAACTTTCTCCTGCGGAAGATTCGCCAGGAGGATGGCGGGCTGGGGCTGATCATTGGCTGGATGGCGCTGGTTATCGGTTGCGCGTTGGCGTTGGGCATGGACCTGATCGTCGCAGCCATGGCGCTGGGCGCCACGCTGACCAACCTCGCGCCGCGTCGAAGTCATTCGGCGTTCTCGGTGGTCGAGAGTTTTGCGACGCCCATTTATGTGTTGTTCTTTGTCAGTGTCGGCGCGCGGCTTAGTGTCGGATCGCTGCCGGCGTGGATGTGGATATTGGTGCTGGTTTACTCCATCGGGCGGACGGTTGGCAAGATGGGCGGGGCGTACTTCGGGGCCCGCTGGGCCAAGGCTGCCCCGTCGGTCCGCAAGTACTTCGGGCTGTGCTTGTTCAGTCAGGCCGGCGTGTCGGTTGGCTTGGCGATTCTCGCTTCCAGCAGGTTCGAGGGCGAGATAGGCAACATCATCATCCTGACCGTTACCACCAGCACGTTCGCAATGCAATTGCTCGGTCCGCCGTGTGTGAAGTACGCCATTCGTAAGGCTGGGGAAATAGGTCTGAACGTCACCGAGGCCGACCTCATCAAGGAGCGCGACGTCGCAGCCGTGGTTGACCGGGAATCGCCATCGTTCAACGAAGGCACGCCCATGAAGGAGATTTTCCGCGTCATCGCCGAGACTGATGCGACGGTATATCCCGTTGTCGATAACGAGAAGCGTCTGGTCGGCGTTATCACGCTGGCCGGGCTCAAGCAGAGTTTCCGCGCCGAGGGCATGAGTCAATGGCTGGTCGCCATCGACGTGATGGAGCTCGCGCCGGACACCATTGCCGAAAAAGCTCCTCTCGCCGAGGCCATGGCCCGGATGAGCGAACAGTCATTGGAGTATCTGCCCGTCGTGGAAAGCGAGCAGGACCTGCGTTTAGCGGGAGTAATCGAGGTGCGCAAGGTCAAGCGTCTGCTAAGCCAGGAGATCCTCCGTCGCCATCGCGCCGCCGAGGAAACCGAAGGCCCAGCCCCAGGAGCGATTGTCGGGCAAGGTTAGATCGATCCCGTCAGCCCGGCGGATGGCCGGACATGACGACCCCGTTGCAGGTAGCCTTCCTGACCAGGCCCGGACCGCGGGCGAGAAGGGAGAACATGAAACTTACCGATCATTTCAGTCCGGCCCAGATCTTGCTGAACCTCGATGTCTCTGACAAGTGGGAGCTTCTCGATCGCATGGTCGATGCCATGGTCGAAAGCCCGATATGTCAAGCCCAGCCCGAGCGGGTACGCAAGGAGATCGGCCCGAGGATCATTCAGCGGGAGAAGGAGTCGCCAACGGGCATCGGACGAGGCTTCGGGTATCCTCACGCCCGAATTCACGGCTTCAAGGGGTATGGCGTATGTCTGGCCATGCTGAAAAAGCCGGTTGAGTACGGCTCGGTCGACCATCAGCCTGTCGAACTCGCCTGCATGGTTGTCGCATCTGATGATGACCCCGTCGTCGGTGTGCGTGTCATGGGGCAGTTGATGACACTGCTGGCCGACGAGGCGGTGCGGGATTTCTTCCTGACCAAGACGGACCCCAAGCGAATCTACGAGTACATCCAGAGCAAGGAACTGACGGTTGGCGCGTCGATTCGCGCCCGCGACATCATGCGTCCGCCGTTGGTAGATGACATACAACCCGACACGTCGCTGAGGACCGTTGTGCGCACGATGCTTCGCCACCGCGTCGAAGCTGTCGCCGTCACCGATGGCGACGGCAGGATGGTCGGCGAGATCACCTGTGATGGGCTGTTCAAGAAGGGCGTGCCGGACTTCTTCAACCAACTGCCCAACGTGGCGTTCATCAAGAACTTCGACCCCTTCGAGAAGTACTTCGAGCAGGAAGCCCACTCGGTCGCCAAAGACGTGATGGGCGACGACTTCGCCACCGTTGGCGAAGATGCCACGCTCATGGAGATTATTTATATGCTGGCCGTGAGAAACTACCCCAAGGCCCATGTCTTGCGAGATGGCCAAAAGGTGGGCACCATCGACCGCATCCTCGTGCTTGACCGTATCCTGAACGCTTAGAAACGCTTGCGGAGAGAAACATGGTTCCGCTTTTGATAATCTTTGGTGTCACATACGCCCTGATCGCATCAGAGAAAGTGGACAAGACCATCGCTGCCGGACTCGGCGCCGCCGCGGCGATCATGCTGCACTACGTGCCTTACGACAAAGCCCTTGAGCATATCGACCTCAACGTCATATTCCTGCTGGTCGGTATGATGATCATTGTCAACGTGTTGTCGGCCACCGGTTTGTTCCAGTGGGTGGCGGTCACCATTGCTCGCACTGCTCGGGGCAACGGGGCGGTGATCCTCATAATGCTCCTGCTGGCGACGGCCTTGCTGTCAGCCTTTCTGGATAACGTGACCACCGTCATTCTCATATCTCCCATCACCATCCTCATCTGCCAGGTGCTGGAGATACGTGCCATACCCGTACTCATCCTGGAGGCGGTTTTTTCCAACATCGGCGGCACGGCCACGCTGGTAGGCGACCCGCCGAACATCCTCATCGGCTCGCGTGCCGGGTTGTCATTCAACGAGTTCCTCGTCAACCTGACCATTCCGGTTGTGGCTATTATGGTCGTGTCTATCATTGTGGTGCACTTCATGTTCGGCAAGAGCATGAAGGTCAAAGACGCCGCCAAGGCCCGCATCATGGCCACCGAGCCAAGATTGGCGATCATAGACCACAAGCGGTTATACATATTGGCCTGGCTGTGTTTTCGCTGGTTCTGCTGGGTTTCTTTTTCGGACGCGTCCTAGGGGTAGAGCCCGGAATAGTCGCCCTGGCCGGGGGGCTGCTTATGGTCCTGGCCTGCCGGACGGACCTGCATCACTGCCTGGGAAAGGTCGAGTGGAATACCATCCTGTTCTTTATCAGCCTGTTCATGCTCATTGGAGCACTTCAGGAGGCGGGGCTGTTCGAGATGCTTGGCAAGGAAGTAATCGCCCTGACAAAGGGAAACCTCATGCTGACGACCCTGGTCGTCCTGTGGGTTGCAGCCATTGCCTCAGCCATCGTGGACAACATCCCCCTGGTCATCGCCATGATACCGCTGATACAGTCGATCATACCGGCTTTCGCCCAGAAGATGGGCTACGTGGGCGATCCGCAGATGATCCACTCGCATATTACTTATCCGCTTTACTGGGCCTTGGCTTTAGGGGCCTGCCTGGGCGGCAACGGCACGCTCATCGGCGCCTCGGCCAACGTCGTCATATGTCAGATCGCCCGAAAGAACCGCTACCAGATGACCTTCTGGCAGTTCTCAAGAATCGGCTTTCCGATGATGATCCTCAGCCTCATCATCGCCAGCGCTTACCTGTACATGGCGTACTTCTTCTAAACGGGCTGTTAAGGCAGTGCCATTGGTGACTGCCCCCTGTGTCCTTCTTCATTGTGAAATGCGCTCTTACACGGAACGTCTATCAGGACACCTATACAAACTCGACATCTCAGGACCCATTGGCATTCGGCAGTACCTGGTACTGTTTGCCCGCCTTTGTTTCAAAGGATACAAGGCCATTATCAGTTTTCTTGACCTTCACCTGTTTTCCATCTTGTTTGACCGTAACAGGCATTCCTGCTCGAAGGATGCAGTCTGATCCTTTGTCGGATCGAATGGCTGCTTCAATCAGTTTGCCTTTTTTCCACTTCATGGCGATTTCAAATGCGCCCCTGGCCCGGATGCCCTTGACCTGTCCATCAGGCCATGCTTTGGGCAGTGCAGGCAGAAGGTGGATTTGGCCCATGTGGGACTGGCAGAGCATTTCGCAGACACCTGATGCGTAGCCGAAGTTACCGTCGATCTGGAATGGGGGATGGGCATCAAAAAGATTGTCGTAGACGTTGCCTCGCAGCATCTCGCCCAGGAGTTTGTAGGCCCGATCGCCATCATGTAAACGTGCCCACATGTTGATCTTCCAGGCCTTACTCCATCCGGTGGCTCCGTCACCGCGTGCATTCATGGATACCTTGGCTGCTTCGGCCAGCTTCGGTGTTGTCAGCGGGGAAATCTGGTGCCCGGGGTGTACGGCGATCAGGTGCGAAAGGTGCCGGTGCTTGTCATTGGGATTATCACGGTCCACCATCCATTCCTGAAGTTGGCCCCATTTTCCGATCTGTGGGCCAAGTAGGTTGTTACGCATCTGGATGGCTGTTTTACGCTCCTTCTCATCCACACCCAGGCTTTTCGAAGCTTCAATAAAGTTGGACAGCAGGTCCCAGGCAAGCTGTTGATCGAAGCTCACTCCGTCTTCTTTCGGGCCGTGCTCAGGTGACCATCCATTAGGCGCCACCAGAACCGTTCCTCCGTCAATGGGTGAGGCAATCTCCTTGAGATGGTCCTTCCAAAACATGAACAGATCCATGATGATGGGATATGCAAATGTCTTGAGATAATGATCGTCGAGCGTGTA
>Ga0307990_1002668_pt1 | contig 14105 bp, 11 predicted proteins | sample EllFjometagen129_FD_203168 | JGI IMG/M metagenome (GOLD analysis project Ga0307990, IMG submission 203168) | Marine microbial communities from Ellis Fjord, Antarctic Ocean - #129 | ecosystem: Environmental > Aquatic > Marine > Unclassified | place: Southern Ocean | collected 2014-10-08
AGGATAACGGCGTGAAATCACATTGCGAATGTCTTCCACAGCAGCTCCGGTGGATGAAGTTACTATACCAATAGATTCGGGATACTTGGGGATAGCTTTTTTAAAAGAATTATCAAATAGACCTTCACCTTTTAATTTTTGTTTCAACTCTTCAAATCTAAGTTGCAGATCACCGATCCCGGATTGGATCATTCTATTTACCGTCAGCTGATAATTTCCGCCTTTTTCATAAACAGAGATCTTACCTAAACAGATAACTTTATCTCCTGTTTTAGGTTGAAATTTCAAGGCAAGGTTAGCAGCTTTGAAGAAAACGCAGCGCAACGTACTTTTCTCATCTTTCAGAGAAAAATAGATATGACCGGAACGGTGATGTGTAAAATTAGCTATTTCACCTTCTACAAAAAGTTTTGGAATACTGTCATCAATTACATTATGGATATGACGGTTTACTTCAGAAACAGAAAATACATTATCTCTATCTATTTTCATAAATTGAAATTCCTTTAATACTTTCCAACTGGAGAGAGATAAACAGAAAACTCATTCTCTCCATCCACACCGATAATTTTATCAACTTTTTCCTGATGATAAGCTGCAATTGCACATGTTCCTGCCTTAATACCTTCACAGGCAAGATATAGATTCTGGCAAATATGGCCGGCATCCAGGAGCATAGGTTTATGAGCGGCAATATTATAACGCCATTCGCCACGATATGCTGAACAGCTCCAAATAAATACAACTGCTGCTTTTGCAGTAAATTCCTGCCCTAGTGTTGCAGCAGCAATCTCCTTATTTTGGTTTTCAATTTCTTTAATAAATAACAGTTTATGTTCAATTGCCAGATAACGGTATAATCCACGCTTTAATTTATCTACATTATTTATGAGAAGATAAGTTTCAAAGGGATGACGCGCCCCGGCAGAAGGTACTGTTCGGAAAGTAGCATAAGATACTTTATTACGTTCATAAACACTCTTTACACCTTGTGATGCCCAAAGCAAAAATGATAGTTCTTCTAATGTTAAAGATTTGTCTTTAAATTTCCTGTGACTTTTTCTATTTTTTATATTTTGGATTAAATTATCATTTTTGATCTTTATTTTCTCAATTGTAACAAGATCAATAATTTTGTTATTTTTATCAAATTCCTTTTCAAGTGCAGGTTGCGGAAGACCCTTCATTTGGTCAGATGCAACGTTATCCATCTCTTTAAAATTTGATTTCATAAAATTACGATTTACAGCTATGGTATCCATAAATACTCCTTTTAATATAAATTAAAGGAATTTCGTAACCTCTTTTTTGTCAAGATTTCACAAGAAATGTAACTTGACGGTAAATTATTGAATTAGTTTCTTAGCATAAAATACAGGGAGAGATCTATGAAAAAATATTTAATAATTTTGGGATTACTAATATTAAATTCTTTACAAGCGCAAATTCCAGCACTCTCATTTTGGAATAATATAAGAAATAGTTCATATACTCAGAATAATGAAATTTATATCAGGTGTGAAACAATTGACCTGCCGGGAATTGAAACGGAGTTGTTTTATTCTACAGCTACAGGCTGGGAAAACAGCGAAATGTCAAATCTGGATGGATTAACTTATCAGGCGATAATACCTGCTATGCCAAATGAAACACAATATTGCCGCTTTAGAACAGAAACTGATACATTGGTAGGAATGATGCCTGCTTATCAGCAAAATGATGTATTCCCGGCTGAAAATGAGCTGGGATTTATTGCCACAGATCCCCTGGGAGATAATCTTGACCCTGAAATACCTGAACTTGATATAACTGGAAATTATTTCGGGTATTCAGACACAAGATTTTATGCTGGATTCTCTAATGACACAGGTGAATTTCCCTTAGATGCCGGAGGATTATTCCCGCTATCATATTATTTTTATATTACTACAATTTTAAATCCGGAGAATGTTTTGATTGATTCGGTTGTTTATGCTATGATCTACTGTGATATCCCTGTTTTAATGAGTGCCGGATTGTATAGGATCCAAGGTACAGAATTCAGTTTAGAAACATTTGAGATGATCGGTAGTATTGAGGCTGGAATAGTAGATGAAAAATTGCAAATGGCTTGTGATATTGAGACATTAGTTAATGATGAATATTTTGGTTCGTGGCCCAATATAACAAATTCTATAGGTGTAGAAATGATAACAGCAAAATATACATTACCTACTGAATTTCTGATGACAGACCTGGCAAAGATATCACTTCAGGTCATAGATCAATATGAGATTGAACCAGTAATAAATATTTTACCGGAGATCAGTGAATTAAATGGTACAAATAGTGGTCTTTTTACCTGTAATTATTTTGATGAGAATGCACATTTCCCTATAATTGCAGAAATAATTGTTGATCAGGAGGTGTTCCAGCTTGATCCTCTTAATTTTGACTATTCAAATGAAGTGATCTTTGAAAGTGTAACCGGTGCTTATGGATGGGATGAAGCAACATTTCGTTTTAGTGATAACAACTATGAATTTGTTGAAGAAACAATAATAAATAATTCAAGTGTTGATGAAGAACCATCAATCCCAAGTATTGCATTACGGAATTATCCAAATCCGTTCAATCCCAGTACTATATTTTCTTTTGATCTGCCTGAGGGTATTACTGAAAATACTGAACTGGTAATTTATAATCTGAAGGGACAAAAAATTAAACATTATTCAATACTCAATGATCAATATTCAATTACCTGGGATGGGAAAGATAAGGATGATAAACTGGTTAGCTCAGGAATATATCTTTATCAATTAAAAGTAGACGGTAAAACTGTCGCAGAAAAAAAGTGTTTGTTAATAAAATAAAAAAGGAAATCTAATTGAAAAAAATATTATTATTCATCTTGATGTCTCTTATTTGCACATTATTTGCCGGGTATAAAAATATTCCTGTAACACGTGATCTCGACCCCGAAGCAAAATACGATACATATCAGGATTGGTTATTAACTCATCCGCATCAGCAAACACAATCTCGCGAAGTAAGCAGAATGTATTCCGGCCAGCGGAATGAAGGATTCCTGATTGTTGTTAATGATAACCTTTATGAAGAAGTCGAACAATCAATTCTAACATATCAGGAAGACTTGGCAAATGAAGGATTTAATTCTTATGTTCTGGAATTTGACGGAACTTCACATTTTGATCTTAAAGTGCAGATAATAGTATATAATCAAACCGAGGATGTTACAAATGTTGTGCTTATTGGAGATCTTCCAAGTGCCTGGTTTGAACTTTTTGAAGATTGGAATAATAATGGAATTCAAGATGAGGATGAAGGTTGGGCAGAATTTCCCTGTGATCTCTATTTTACTGATATTGATGGTGATTGGGATGATACAGATTTAAATGATATCTATGATTATCATGAAGGAGACAAACATCCTGAGATAGGTATAGGAAGGATAGTAGCAAACAATATGAGTATGATCCAGGCAACTGAAGCTGAATTGGTAAATAGTTATTTCCAGAAAAATCATCTTTTCAGGACAGGTGTTCTGATCAGTTATGAAAATTCTTTAGCGTATATAGATGATGATTGGGCTTATTGGGGTCCTGAATATCAGCAGGCAATGCAGCTGGCATATCCCTCTGTAGAATTAGTGAATGATATTGAAGAAACTAATGCACCTGATTATAGAGAAAATCGCTTGATCGCCAATTATGAGTTCATTCAGGTTCATGTCCATTCTGGTCCAAATGCACATTATTTTTACTATAACAACGGAAATAGCTATGAATTATTTCATAATTATGAGATAGAAGGAATTAATCCAACAGCACATTTTTATAATCTCTTTTGTTGTTCTAATTCCAGATTCACAACTCCAAATAATATGGGTGGAATGTACCTTTATGGAGATGATCATGGATTAGCAACTTTGGGATCTACTAAAACAGGCAGTATGCTCGGTTTTTCCGATTTCTATCAACCTCTTGGTATGGGTAAGACTTTCGGTGAATCATTACGACAATGGTGGGAAACAAATGTAGATTCCGGACCTGATTGGCGCTGGGAACGAGCCTGGTTCTATGGAATGATAATTCAGGGAGATCCATCACTGTTAAAAGAATATGAACAGGGAAATGCTATCTATGTTCCGCTACAGTACCCTACAATTCAAGCAGGTATTGATGCAGCAAGTGATGGGTTTACGATTTTCGTAGAAAACGGAATTTATCAGGAAAACATCTTAATTGATAGTAAAGACATTGTGTTGCAATCTATTAATAATGCAGAAAATTGTATTATTGATGGCGGATCAAATGATTCTGTTATTCGGATCGAGAATTCTGAAAATACAGAAATAACAGGATTTACAATTCAAAATGGTACAGCTTCTTATGGCGGAGGTGGAATACTTATTAACGGATCTCCCTTGATTCATGATTGTATTATTCAAAATAATTCAGCTACTCGTGGAGGCGGAATATTTATTACCGGTTCACCGGTGATAAGAAATAATGTAATTCAGAATAATACAGTAACCGTAGCTGGTGGTGGAATTGTTTCATACGGCGGTTCTGCGACTATACAAAATAACATTATTATTGAAAATGTATCCGATCAATATGGTGGTGGAATTCATATAGAAGATTCCGGTGATGTGTTGATTAGGGACAACTTTATTCAGAATAATTCTGCAGTGTCAAGAGGTGGCGGAGCATGTTTCTATGCAGAAGGTTTTGGCGGTAGGTTCATTAATAACCTGGCTGTTAATAATACTTCCGATCTAGCATCGGCAATTTTCTTCAGTTTCGGGAATTACACTCTCATTAACAATACTATTGCCAACAACAGTATCAATGCTCAGGGTCTGGTTTTCGATGATTATTCTCAGGCAGTTCTTATCAATAATATTATTTGGAATAATGCAGATCAAGAAATATTTATTGGACAGGATGCTGAAGTAGAAGTTAAATATTGTGATGTTCAAGGAGGTTGGGAAGGAGAAGGTAATATCGATGTTATTCCTCACTTTATGGGGCAGAGTTATGGTGATTACAGTATCACTGGATTTAGCCATTGTGTTGGAGCCGGTATTGAAGAAATTGAAATTAACGGTACTATGTATTATGCACCGGAAGAAGATATTATTGGAGCACCTCGCCCTACTCCATTTGGCTCAAATCCCGATATTGGAGCATATGAGAATTTTAATGGAGAACCTTATGTCTCTTCAGAAAATGAACTGCAAGTAGTTCCCGAGTATAATTTATGTAATTATCCGAATCCTTTCAATCCAACAACAACGATATCATTTTCAATAACTCAAACGTCCTCGTTTGTGAATCTTGAAATCTACAATTTAAAAGGGCAAAAAGTGAAAGAATTCGATGTCATCCTGAGCGGTGTCGAAGGAGAATCGAATTCGGTTACTTGGGACGGGACCAACTTAAATAATCAACCTGTTAGTTCCGGGATCTATTTATATAAATTAATAGTCGACAAAAAATCTGTAGAAACTAAAAAGATGTTATTAATAAAATAAAATATGAATTGAATGAAGATATACTGAATTTTTGTTGTTCTAATAAATGATAAATTAAAAAATAAATAAATTAAACAAAAGGAATAATATGTTTATAGATTTTGCACGTATTAAAGTTGAATCTGGAAGAGGTGGAAGCGGATGTGTTAGTTTCCGTCGAGAGAAATTCGTTGCTAAAGGCGGACCAGATGGGGGTGATGGCGGAAAAGGTGGAGACATTCTAGCTGTAGGTAATGAGAATATCAATACACTAATTGACTATCGCTATAATAAACTTTTCAAAGCAGACAGAGGACAACATGGACTGGGTAGTGATAAAACAGGAGCTAGCGGAAAGCATAGATTTATAGATCTTCCACTTGGAACAGAGATATTTGATATTACTGATGGGAAACATGAAAAAATTGGTGAAGTATTAGATCATGGGCAGAAGATCTTCCTAGCAGAAGGTGGAAATGGGGGAAGAGGTAATACAAGATTTAAGAGCGCTACCAATAAAGCACCCAGATATGCAAAACCTGGTGGAGATGGTCAGTACAGGGAATTAGAACTTGTCCTTAAATTAATGGCGGATGTTGGTTTAGTTGGTTTCCCGAATGCAGGTAAATCTACTTTATTGAGTAAAATATCTTCAGCTCGCCCTAAAATAGCAGATTATAAATTCACAACTCTTGAACCTTCTTTAGGTGTTGTTAAAGTAAGTGATTTTGAATCTTTTGTTATGGCTGATATCCCTGGAATAATTGAAGGTGCACATGATGGAAAAGGTCTGGGAGATCAGTTTTTAAAGCACATTCAAAGAACAAAGATATTGCTTTTCCTCATTGATATCGATTCAGCAGATCCTTTTAATGATTATCAGATGTTAAAAAAAGAGTTACACCTTTATGACCCATATCTGGATAAAAAACAGCATCTTATTGCGCTGAGTAAAATGGATATAATTCCCCAGGATGATAAAGAAGAATTCTATATATTATTAAGAAATGAATTCGAAACAAAATTACATGAAAATATCATTGCCATTTCTTCTGTTTCAGGAGAAAATATTAGAGATATGATTGTAAAACTGCATCAGATCTTAGTGAAATTAGCTAAAGAATAAAGAGAAATGAAGGTTTTGATAGTTCCCGATTCTTTCAAGGGAAGTCTATCTTCCAGACAAGCAGCAGATGCAATTGCAGAAGGGATAATAGATCCAAAATTCAATGTAGAAAAGATCTTAATGGCGGATGGCGGAGAAGGAACTGTTGACAGCTTTATCTTTGCCCAAGGCGGAACTAAAATATCCGATTTAGTTTCCAATCCAATTGGCAGAAAGATCAAGGTTGAATTTGGTGTCCTTAAAAATAGTAAAACCACAATTATAGAAATAGCAGCAGCTTCAGGCTTAACTCTTATTCCACCAGAAAAAAGAAATCCATTATACACTACAACTTATGGTACAGGTGAATTGATACGAAAAATTATTGAACGCGGATTTACAAAAATAATTGTGGGTTTGGGTGGAAGTGCAACAGTAGATTGCGGAGCGGGAGCGATGCAGGCATTAGGTATTAAGCTGTTGGATAAAAATGGGAAGGATATCAGATCCGGCGGTCTGTATCTAAAAGATTTACATAAGATTGATGCTGCAATACTAAAAGAATATAAAAATATTGAGGTAACCTTTTTGTATGATGTTAATAATAAATTATTAGGTTCTAATGGAGCTGCTGAAGTTTATAGCCAGCAAAAAGGTGCTTCAAAAGAAGAAGTACAAATTTTAAAAGATAACCTGGAACACTTTTCTAAAATATTATATGAGCAAACAGGGATTAACATTTCAGGATTTGAAGGAAGTGGAGCTGCTGGTGGATTAGCTGCAGGTCTTTCCCTTCTGTTCAAATCGCGTTTTGTTTCCGGAAGTGAATTTTTGATCAATTCAGCAAATCTGAAAACGAAAATTCAAAATGCAGATATCATTATCACCGGTGAAGGAGAATTAAATTTTCAAACTAAATATGGTAAAATACCATATAAGATCGCCGAGATTTGTAAAGAATATAAAAAGTCTCTTATCGGAATTTTTGGTGATATTGCTATAGGTGCAAATGTGGAATACAAAAGAGCATTTAAACATATATATTCTTTATGTGAAAATGGAATTCCCAAAGAAAAAGCTATGCAGAATGCTTATATATTATTAGTTGAAAAAGTAAAACAGATTTTCGCTGAACATAAATTTAATTAATTTGCGGAGCTAAGATGAAACCAAAAATATTTGTTACCAGAATACTACCGGAACTTGTAATGGAAAGGCTAAATGAACATTTTATTGTAAATGTTAATCCAGAAGATAGAGCACTGACAAAAGAAGAAATAATGCTGGGAGTTCTTGATTGTGATATTCTTCTGTGCCTGTTATCTGACATCATTGATTCGGAAATATTAATCTGTAATCCAGATCTAAAAGGGATCGTCAATTATGCAGTCGGATATAATAATATTGATCTTAAATATGCAACTAAATTGAAAATTCCTGTTACTAATACACCTGGAGTATTAACCGAAACAACTGCTGATATGGCTTGGGCTTTGATATTTAGTGTTGCCAGAAAGATTGTGGAAGCTGATAAATTTGTGCGGGAAGGTAAGTTCAAAGGCTGGGCTCCTAAACTATTTTTAGGTGCCGATATTTTTGGAAAAACAATTGGTATAATTGGCGCAGGAAGGATCGGGACGGCAGTTGCAAAAAGAGCTGCCGGATTTAACATGAAAGTTTTATATCATGATCATAATTCAGATATTGAGCAAGATATCGAAGCTGAAAAAGTTGATCTTAAATTTCTTCTTCAAACATCTGATTTTGTATCTCTTCATGTTCCATTATTAGCAGATACAATACACCTGATCGGAGAGAATGAACTGAAAATGATGAAAAAAACAGCCATTATCATTAACACATCCAGAGGTGCAGTCGTTGATGAAGAAATACTCCTGAGAGCTCTGCAGCAAAATTGGATTGCAGGTGCCGGATTAGATGTATATGAAGATGAGCCCAAAATAACTAATGGATTGATAAATTGTGATAATGCTGTTTTAGCTCCTCATATTGCCAGTGCTTCAGTGGAAACTAGAACAAAGATGGGATTTATTGCGCTGGAAAATGCAATTGCTATATGTCATGGTAAATACCCGCCACAAATTGTGAACAGAGAGATCTATGAAAGCTGATCTGAAAAAGATAAAAGCCTGGCTTAAGCTGCTTACTGCTCCTGAAATAGGACATGCAACTGCAATTAAACTTGCTAAAATTCTTGGTGAACCTGTAACTTTCCTGGATGATTCAACAAAATTACTTGATCTTGAATTCATTTCTGAGGCTGCAAAAGAACACTTAGCAAATATTGCAGAACCAGAAAATTGGGAGAATATTTGTGAATTAATTGAACAATATAATATCAAATTTGTATCGATCTTAGATGATGATTATCCTGGACCTTTGAAAAATATCTTTGACCCACCTCCATTTCTGTTTTATCGTGGTATAATTAAAAAGGATGATTTCCGTCGTGCGATTGGTGTAGTTGGTACCAGAAAGGCAAGTAACTATGGAAAACTAATGACCAAAAAGATCGTACAGGAATTAGCGGCATCAGGTTTCATGATAGTAAGTGGATTAGCGTATGGTATTGATACAATTTCCCATCTGGCAGCTTTGGATAGGAGAGCTATAACTTATGCTGTAATGGGAACAGGAGTTGACCAGATATATCCTTCCCGTAATAGAGAATTAGCAGAACGAATTTTGGAAAATGGAGTACTGATCTCTGAATTTGTTCCGGGTAGTAAAGCAGAAAAATGGAATTTCCCAATTAGAAATAGAATAATCAGTGGTCTCTCACTTGGCTGTTTGATTATTGAAGGAAATAAAAAAAGCGGGGCTTTGCTTACAGCAAAATTTGCCATGGATCAAAACCGGGATGTTTTTGCTCTACCAGGAGATGTGAACCGCCCTCAAGCGGAAGGACCGAATTACCTGATAAAGCTGGGAGCAAAGATCATAACCAAAGCGGCAGATATTTTAGAAGAATATGAACTTACCATGGTTCATCAGCCAAGTTTTTTTCCTGAACTTAATGAAAAAGAGGAACTGGTATATCAGTTTTTATTAAATAACAAACCGGAAACACATTTTGACAAATTGATAGTAAAAACCGGTTTTACTGTGGGTGAACTTTCCACTGTCCTACTGTCACTTGAATTGAAGAATGTGATTAAAAAGGTTCCCGGGAATAAAGTAGTACCGTTATATTAACTCATCCTGCTGTCCTTCTCTTCTCGCTACACTCGGAAATAAGGAACAACAGAAACTCAAATTTATTCTATGGTTGTCTTATTTTCTTATTTGTTTTTTCGTTATGCTTATTAATGTGGATATATCTGCCGTTTGCAGATTCAGCAAATTTATAGATAACATGTTTTAAATCAGAGATATCCCAGATCTTTTTAAATTCAAGATCATTTTTTAATCTTTCACTTAGAATATATAGATCCTCTATATTAGGATCAAATTTTATGTCATCAGCATCAATATCAAGTAGGCTTTTTTCAAAAATTTGGTTTAAGAAATCAATAACAGTAAAAGCAAAGTGGTGTTTAAGGTCAGTGATATTTTCGGCATTATTAATTTTGTCTCTTAACATACGAACATATTCGTTTCCCAGGGTACTAAATGAAATTTGTTTTTCCATAAGTCCTCCTAATTTTAATATATAAAGTTTGTATAAAGATTATTTGTAATTTTTATTTTCATAATAGATTTTTAAAATTTGCTGATTTTATGTCAACAAATGATTTGTTTAATGTCGTCTATTTTTTTATCTAAGAAGATTATGATTTCTTGCAAATTAAGCATAGAGTAGACTCTACTTGACATTTAAGTAAAAAAAATGTTTTTTCCCTGATTAAGAGGATAAATATGGAAAAAAGAAAAACTAAAATAACAAGAAACTATTTAGTGCATCCTGCCGGATCAGTTCTCATTGAAACGGGTAATACAAAAGTTATTTGTACAGTAACTGTAGAGAAGGGAGTTCCCTCTTTCTTAAGAGATGCAAAACCACCGCAAGGTTGGTTGACAGCTGAATATAGTATGCTCCCAGGTGCCCCAAATTCTAGGTTCAGAAGGGAGAGAAAGGGAATAAAAGGTAGAACTGCAGAGATCCAAAGACTTATTGGGCGTTCTTTACGTGCAGTTGTAGATCTAACAAAATTTCCCGGTTACCAGATCATGATTGATTGTGATGTTATTCAAGCGGATGGAGGAACTCGAACAGCTTCTGTTACCGGTGCATGTGTTGCACTTCACGATGCCTTTAGTATGATGAAAGAAAATAACCAATTGGAAGAAGATCCGTTCAAAGAATGGGTAGCGGCAATAAGTGTGGGTATTGTGAATGGAAAACCGGTTGTGGATCTTTGTTATGAGGAAGATTCTATTGCAGATGTGGATATGAACATTGTGATGACTGAGAGTGGTAAATTCATTGAAATCCAAGGAACAGCAGAAGCTGAACCTTTTGATGATAAAGAACTTACAATAATGTTGAAAGAAGCAAAAAAGAATATTGCCGATTTGATAAAATACCAGAAGAAAGTTATCATTGATAATTAATCCTGAATTGCTTTTGCTTGACATGAAATTGCTGAAAATTGAGAAAGTTCATCTAATGAATTTTAATAGGAAAAAGAATGTTTAAGAAGAAAGAAAAAAAAATAAAACGTAAAAAGAATATATTTCAGGACTATTTAGAAGCAATCCTATTTGCCTTTGTTGTGGCAATGCTGATTAGAAATTATACGATCCAGAATTTCAAGATTCCGTCATCTTCTATGGAAAAAACACTACTTATTGGAGATTATCTGATTGGAAATAAACTTAAATATTTTTTCACAGATCCAGAACAGGGAGATATCGTAATATTCTATTATCCGGCGGATCCGGAAGAACCACAGCCCAGAGAGAATTATGCTAAGATATTAGGTCCGATATATTTGGATAAAAAAGCGTGGTTACCAAAATGGCATCAGAAAAAAAATGTAGTAAAACGTGTAATTGGGATGCCTGGCGATATTATAGAAGTTAAAAATAAATTAGTTTATGTAAATGAGGAAGAATATCTCTGCGGTTCTGAACAATATATTGATTACAGAAATATCCCGCGTAGTGAAGGAAGGATCTTCTGGGATGATAAATTTATGGGCAGTCGTGATAATTTTGGCCCTGTAACTGTTCCTGAAAATCAGTATTTTGCTATGGGTGATAATCGTGATGTGAGCGGTGACAGCCGTTACTGGGGATTTTTACCGCGTGAAGATATTGCCGGGACACCAGCGATCGTTACTTTCTCTGTTGGAGAAAAACCAATAGAAACATATCGTGATTTTGTCCTTAAATATCAACGACATCTCAAGGGGAAATCATCTATAAGATGGGAAAGAACATTGAAACTGATCAAGTGATCAGTTATGTTTATATTCATGTTCCCTTTTGTCTGAGAAAATGTAATTACTGTTCGTTTTTTTCTGTTGAATTTACTGAAGCAGATATTGATGAATATATTGACCACTTAATTAAAGAGATAAAATTATTTAAGCAAATATACAAGATTAAACCCAAAACGATCTATTTTGGCGGAGGTACACCTTCCTTGCTTTCAGCGGATCAAATTAATACTGTTATTTCTCAATTTGACCTATCTATTGTAGAAGAGATAGCACTCGAATGTAATCCTGTAAATATTAATAATAAATATGTACGGGAATTAACATCAACACCAGTCAACAGAATAAGTTTGGGAGCTCAATCATTTATAGATACCGAGCTTAAAATTCTGGGAAGGCTTCATAATGCTGCAAAAATTAAAACAGCTTACAAATTACTGCGAAAATATAAATTTAATAATATTTCTCTTGATCTGATCTATGGCCTGCCATCTCAATGTCTTCAAGAAGTAGAATTTTCTCTGGATGAAATAATAAAGCTGGATCCGGAGCATATTTCTACTTATTGTTTGAGTTTAGAAAAAGATGTTCCATTATTTTCTAAAATTGATCTAATTCCTACTGATGAAAAGGTGTCAGATTTTTATTATTTTGTCCGCAGCAAATTAATATCTACCGGATTTGATCATTATGAGATTTCCAATTTTGCTAAGAATAATTATTATTCTAAACATAACTTATGCTATTGGAATGATGAAAACTATCTTGGGCTTGGACCATCTGCTGCGGGATATATTGGGAATATTCGTTATAACAACAAAGCGAATTTAAAAGATCATTATAAAATGATTACTGAAAATAACATCATGCTTGATCAGACAATATTAAGTGAAACCGATCATGAGAAAGAATATATTTTTTTAGGATTACGTAAAGCTGAAGGATTAAATTTGGTTGAATTTAGAAATAATTTTAAAACAGATTTTACTGAAAAATATAAGCATGTAGTTTCTAAATTTAATAATTTATTCGATATTAATGAAACAGTGATAGCGCTGAAACCGAAAGCTTATTTTATTTCAAATGAGATATTTCAAGAGTTTATGTAACCTAGATAGTATTTTGTAAGGAAAGAGTATGAAAAATATTTTAATAGTAATAATGATAATAATAAGCTTATCTGCTTTTGCAGATATCTTAATCCCCATGGATATGACCCAGTCAAATCACCTAAAAGCATATGGGATAGCATTTCAAGCCTTGAAAGATCAGAGTTCGGTGAAATGGCTATTAAATTATCGTGGTGGTTCATGGATTATCTCCGATTCGCAGAAAATAGAAGGATTGTGTAATATCCGTGGTGTTACTTATGAGAAAATTGCGATTACGGAATATGTTTCAATCTTAGCAGAAATAGAACAGAATAATATGGATGTGATTGTGTTGGAAAAGGAACCGGAAATTGCCATTTATACTCCCCCTAATTCGCAGCCGTGGGATGATGCTGTAACATTGGCTCTAACTTATGCAGAGATTGAATATGAAACAGTTTGGGATGAAGAAGTACTCTCTGGAAAATTGGATAATTATGATTGGCTGCATCTGCATCACGAAGATTTTACAGGGCAATATGGAAAATTTTACGCAAGCTATCGCAATGCAACCTGGTATAAAGAAGATGTACGCATTAATGAGGAATTAGCTTCTCAATTGGGTTTTGATAAAGTTTGGAAATTGAAGCATGCAGTTGCCGAAAAAATTAGGAATTATGTAAAGAACGGCGGATTTTTATTTGCCATGTGTGCCGCAACCGATACCTATGATATTGCTCTTGCTTCCGGTAATACGGATATCTGTATGGAAGTTTTTGATAGAGATGGTATCGAAGCTGATTACCAAAATAAGTTAGATTTTTCCCGCACTTTTGCTTTTACCGATTTTGACCTGATTCCCAATCCTTACCAGTACGAATTTTCCACTATTGATGCCAGTGATTATGCAAAACTACGTGGTGCTGAAGCTGATTTCTTCCAGCTTTTTGACTTCTCAGCAAAATACGATCCTGTCCCCACAATGC
>Ga0307990_1002672_pt1 | contig 14095 bp, 10 predicted proteins | sample EllFjometagen129_FD_203168 | JGI IMG/M metagenome (GOLD analysis project Ga0307990, IMG submission 203168) | Marine microbial communities from Ellis Fjord, Antarctic Ocean - #129 | ecosystem: Environmental > Aquatic > Marine > Unclassified | place: Southern Ocean | collected 2014-10-08
CCTGAGTTGCCGGAGTTGAGTCGGGATCTGGTTCCGGCGCACCTGCACTCGCTGTTCGGCTGGCAGAATATCGGCGGGTATGTGCCGCGCCGCCGGATGGTGGAGGCGATCGATCACAAACTCTCTTTTGATGAAATTCGCGCATTGTTGCTCTTTGCTCGCAGCAAGCCGTCGGATGTCGGTTTGTCTGAATCTGATTTTAACGGGGTGGGGGATGTGGTGCTGCTTAAATTAGAAGAGCAGGAGCCATTGCCAGAAGATTATACCGATCACCTAGTAGTGATGTTTTATGATGAATCGCTCAATCAACAATGGCGCGACTATTGCATCCAGCATCTTGGAACCGTCTTTCCCCGCACTCCGGAAGAAACGCGACCCGTGATCAGGCAACTCTATGAAGATGCGATTAAACCGGGCAGTCAGTTTGCCGGCACAACGTTGCTGTCCATGAAACGCAGCACACAAGGCAGCGATCTTTCCGAAACGTGGGTGGCTGAAAAGGCCATGATGGTAGCCAGCAGCACCCAATACACAGATGCTGAGCGCCTTTCGGCCTTGGCTGTGGCTGCGGAGTTTAATTATCCCGATGCGATTGTTCTTGCACGGGAAATTGTTGTCTCCAAACGATCCGCAGTCTTTCGCATGGCCTCATTGGCCGTAATCGGATCCCATGGTGATGCATCTGATCGTCCTCTGCTCGAAAAATATTCTAAATCCTCCGACATCCGTCTCCGCACTGCCGCCACCGAAGCTCTTAAGAGGCTTAACCACGGAACACACTGAATAACCGGAAACAATGCGGATGAAATACTACCCACGAATCACTCGAATGAGCACGAATAAGAATTGGAGCCATTCGTGAATATTAGTACAAATTTGTGGGTAAAAATGATCCTGCTATTAGGTTGTTCTTTTGTGGCTCAGGCCGGATTGATATGGGAACAGAAGGTTATCCGTCTTGATGTCCACCCATTGCAGGTTGAAGGGAAGGCGGCATTCCATTTTAAAAACGATGGCACCAACACCGTCGACATTCTGGCAGTCCGCACAACCTGCGGTTGCATGAAGGCATCTGCAAGCACCAATCAGGTTGCGCTGGGCGAGTCAGGTATCATTGACGCAACTTTCAATTATCGCGACAAGACCGGACCGCAGCGCAAAGCGGTGGCCATCCGTACCAGTGAAACAAAGGCCGTTATACTTTACGTCGAAGCAAATATTCAATCGGCCTACAGTGTTTTGGCCAAGCGATTGGAGTGGTCGCTTTCTTCTGTTGCTGGCAGCGGTGAGGGCGGCCATGCCGAGTATGAGCCAATGACCTGTCGCTTCGTCAATCGACACAAAACACCCTTCAATCTCATTTCAGCAACCTCTTCTTCCGAACAGTTCGCAATTGAGCTGACCTCCCTTCGGAAAGGCTATGAATATGAGGTGACCGTCACCCCTGAAGTTTCCATTACAAAACCAACTCGCGCCACTATGACCGTCCAGACCGAATGCCCATCGGAACTCCCCGAATCCCGCTCCTATACATTCACAGCAACTGTGCGGTGATCTCTGATCGGATAACAGGATGACCAGGATCCTAGAAAATAAAATGTTCCGGCTTTATTTTTGCGCTTTGTTGCGAAAATGGTCTGAGCTGGGCACAAAGGCAACAGATAGGCCGGGTACATAGGCAACGCTTTATTATACGCCATGGAGGTGATTCGTGGCGTGGAAAGAAGTATTGGAAAAAGGGGGGGCTGACCGGGGTGCACATAAGAAGGAGCTGCGGGTATCGTGCCTGCAACTCCTTGTTACTTGAAAAGCGCCTGCCTATTTGTTGATTGCCCGGTCAACCAGAATCTGTCCGCAGATTAGCGTCCGTTTCTGCGCGCGCTGCCGTGGAGTGAGAAGTGGGTCCGGAGTCACATAAAGTGCCTGGATCTGTTTATCCAGATAGTCCAGAGAATGAGTGGTTCCGTTGCCCAGCTTTCCTTCGAGTTCCAGTTCCCATATGTCGAGCAGATCGTTGATTGCAATCTGAGCAAATTCTGGATTCTGGAGGTTATCGCGCTCGGCATACACGTCGCCGTAGGCGTCGAGCAGAACTTTCTGAAAGGCGGGAGCGCCTTCTGCATGAAGATCTGCCATTAGTTTGTCCACCAAAAGTAATGTGTTCTCTTGGGTGATCGGGCCGATTCCGCTGATTATTTTCAGTGAATAATCTACAAGAGCATCCGCCGCGAGAGGGGCTGCTGTTGCTGTGCTTTCAACCAGCATCCGGTTGAGCTCCGGAATATACTCATATACGGAGTTGATCGCGATCGACCCGATTTTTTCCGGCATCAGAGCGGAGCGCAGTGCGATGCGCACATACAGGGCTTCCGTAAACACCATCATCATGAGAGCGATGGAGATCCATGATGTAATCTTCAGGCTTCGCTCCACCTTGTCTCTTTCTGTTTTGACGAAATTTAATACATCGTTCATTTTGTTCTCCTTTTTCAGCGTGTCAGCGCATCTGGGTCAATTTCATGAATGATCAGCTCCAGAGAGGATGTGAGAAGCATTCGTTCTAAGTGCGGCGAGTCCTGGGTTGCCAGTTCCTGATAGATCGCATCGTTTCGCATGGCCTTTAGGTTCTGAGAGATATCGCCGAATAACAGCGACATCTCTTGGTTTGAACGTTGTTTATACTGCGTTGTAATTTCGCTTTGCAGTGAGGTGCGAATCAAGGCCATTTCCTCCGAAGTGAAGTCGGGATATCGGCTGTGAATCATCGACTCGTTTTCGATCAGGATATTTCCTAGTTCCACCGTGATTTTTTTCTGAACCGCCGGGCCGACGTCCTGTTCCAGCATTTCTAAAACATTCAGGCACTCCTCTTCATAGAGATCCTCAGAGGAGGACATCTTATTTTTGAGCGCATCGATGTATGCCGGGATCACTTTGCTGCTGATATCATCCATCAGCTTTTGTGTGTCCTCGTATTGAAGGAGTCTGGGGATTTCATTCTGAACCTCGTCTGCGATACGGGATGCATCATAGGATCGCGCAAAGAATGAGAGGTCAAAACAGAGATAGGCAACCGTCAGAAGAATGACGACACCTGTTCCTGTGGATACCTGTGTGCGCTTGCTGCGCAACTCCGTGGTTTCCTGCAGCGTTTGCATGACCTGCTCCTGCTTGTTTTCATTCGGGTCCATCGGTATCTCCCTCGTTGTTAACGTTGTGTGACTCGTTGCTTGAAAAGATCTGGCAAAAGCCGAATTCGTTGTAGCGTTGATTACAGAAAGGAGCAAGCGATGTGTGGGAAAGATGCTTTAATGCTTCCCCGTTGACTCCGCTCAAGACAGACAGGTAGTGAAAACTATGGACACGCCCACAGGCTCTTTGGAATACCAAAGAAGCCTATCCTACAATCTGACGTGTAGGAAGACGTTGCCATTCCCTTCGGTCACTGTTCCGTAATAACGGAGCCTATCTTCCTCCGATCGAATTTCGAAGGGAAGTTGTGACTGGATATAGAGTTATTAAATTTTCTCTAGCGATCGAAGACTAGGCGTTGTCCGCGCGTGGCGGGTTGAACAGCGTTGTTTTGCCAGGCGATTTGTCCGGAGACAATGGTGGTGTCGACCGAGGAGCGGAAGGGGATGCCTTCGAAGGGAGACCAGCCGCATTTATAGAGAATGTTTTCTTTGGTGACGGATGTCGGTTTGTTCAGGTCGACCAGTACCAAGTCTGCCCAGTACCCCTCGCGGATAAAACCGCGCTCGGCCACATTAAAAATGCGCGCGGGATTGTGCGCGGTTTTTTCGGCGATCAGCTCCAAAGTCAAAATGTCGTCGTGGAAATGTTCGAGCACGGAGGGCAGGGCAGACTGGATGACCGGAATGCCGGAGGGCGCGCTCCAGTAAGTTCCGTCTTTTTCTTCGAGGGTGTGCGGGGCGTGGTCGGTGCCAATGGTGGCGAGCCGGTCGCTAACGAGCGCTTTAAGCAGGGCGTCGCGGTCGGCGGCGGTTTTGATCGCCGGGTTGCATTTGACGAGTGCGCCCAATTTGTCGTAGGCGGAGTCGTCGAAGAAGAGGTGGTGCACGCAGGCTTCGCCGGTAATGTTGCGTCCCTGCTGTTCTGTGAAGCATTCGTTTTCGCGGGCGGTGCCGATGCGCACAACGGCGGAGTCGAACAGGTCGAGTTCGGCGGCGGTGCTGATGTGCAGGATGTGTAGCCGGGTTTCGTATTTGCGCGCCAGCTCGACCGCCATTTTTGAGGATTCGTAGCAGGCCTCGACGCTGCGGATGAGCGGGTGGGTGGAGAAGGGGACGGCGTCGCCGAGTTTCTCGCGGAAGATTCTAGAATTTTCAGTGATGATTTTTGAGTTTTCGCAGTGGGCGGTCAGGTTGATCGGGCATTCGCGGAACAAATTTTCCAATGTTTGGAAACGGTCGACCAGCATGTCGCCGGTGGACGACCCCATGTAGACCTTTACGCCGCAGACGTTGCGCGGATCGACCGCTTTGATTTCGTCGAGATTGTTGAGCGATGCGCCGAGATAGAAGGAGTAGTTGGTGAGCATTTTTTCGGCGGCGATAGAAAACTTTTCTTCGAGCCGTTCGTTGGTGACGGCTGGTGGGTTGGTGTTGGGCATTTCCATCACGGAAGTAACGCCGCCCGCGACGGCGGCGGCCGATTCGCTTGCCATATCGCCTTTGTGGGTGAGACCCGGTTCGCGGAAGTGGACGTGGCAGTCGATCATGCCGGGCAGCAGCGCCTTGCCGGCGGCATCAATCACGATGTCGGCGTCGGCGGAAATGTGTCCGTCGATTCGGTCGATCCGTCCGTGGCGGATGAGTACATCGCCGGGCGTACTTGCGCCTTCGTTGATGATGTCGGCATTACGAATTAGAATGGACTGCTGGAGTATTGGATTGCTGGATTGTTGGGTGTTCATGGGCAGGACGATAGCAGGAACAGGAGATCGTTTACAAAATCATTGACAGTAAAATCATTTGGGAGACAGGAATGAATTAAGTTTTCTACAGGATGATTTTTCCTCCCCAGTCCCATTATCTTGTTGTCAATTATCTTGTGAAAAAATTGAACCTGTCAAGTTGGTTCTCTATCGGTTGTGCCAACAGTCTGGTTTCCGATACAGATGTATGATGGCAATGATGCGGATGTGATCGATTGAAAAGTTCTTTTTTTAATAAGGGGCTTTATCAACAAGCCGAAACGAGCGGGACGCTCGTTCTACGTTCCCCTCATTCCAACAATCCGTTATTCCGTCATTCCTCGTCACATGGGCGGGTTAGTTTTTTTGCGACGAAGATCGCAATGGCTCCGAGGATCATAAAGCCGGAATAGAGCTGACCTTTGGTGAGCCAGCCGAGGTAGAGTTCGTAGCCCTCATCGGGCGTGCGGAAAAATTCGCTGGCAATGCGCGCGACGGCATAGATTAGCAAAAATAGGACGCTGGTGCTTCCTTCGCGTTTGCCCCACGCGGTTTTTTGGATGGCCCAGAGCACGATAAATAGAAGGAGTCCCTCGCCGAATGCCTCGTAGAGTTGCGACGGGTGACGCGGCGTTGGAACCGCATCGCCCGCTTGCGGGAAGATGACGGCCCACGCGACCTGTGTCGGGCGGCCCCACAGTTCGCCGTTTATGAAATTGGCAATGCGCCCGAAGAAGAGTCCGATCGGGGCGACCAGCGCGAGGCCGTCAGCCAAGTTCCAGAAGGAGACTTTTTTCTTCCAGGCAGTCCACGCGAGGACTGCCAGCACGCCGAGCATTCCGCCGTGACTTGCCATGCCGCCTTCCCAGACGCGGAAGACGAAGAGCGGGTCTTGAAAGAAAACATCCCGGGCATACAGCAGGACGTAGCCGAGACGTCCGCCAACGAAGACGCCGAAAATGGCGATGTGAACAATGAAGTTGCTGATTTCCTCCGGTGGGACGGCGAATTCGCCGTGTTTGGAAAGATGCCGCAGAATCATGTAGGCCCCGAGAAAACCGAGCAGGTAGGCCAGCCCGTACCAGCGCACAGCCATCGGGCCCCAGATGTGAAAGATGACCGGATTTAGGTCATGCGTCCAGGTTGCAAGAGAGAGGAGAGGGGTAAGGGAGTTATGGAGTAGTGGAGTCATGGAGTGTTAAGAGTTGGAATGTTGGAGGAAAGTCAGTCGGCTGTTGTGGTGTAGAGTTCGTTGGATTCTTATAGATTTGATCCGCGCCAGTGCAGTTTTTGGCGCAGGACGGAAAAGTAGCTGTAGTCCGGCGGGTAGAGGAAAAAGACCGGGTTTTCACTGCGGGTGATGCGTACCGTATCGCCGGGGGAAAGTTCTTCGACATCCTGCCCGTCAACGGAGAGGATTAGCGCTTTGTGAGAGGCTTGCACCGAGATCTCAATGACGCTGGAGCCGGGGATCACCAGCGGACGGTTGCTTAGGGTGTGCGGGCAGATCAGATTGATGCCGAAAGCGTTGGTACCGGGCTGCAGGATCGGCCCGCCGGTTGAAAGGGCGTGGCCGGTGCTCCCGGCCGGGGTGCTGACAATCAGTCCGTCGCAGGCGAAGGAGCTGATCGGCTCTCCGTCGACCGTCAGGTCGAGTGTAACGATGCGCGAGGAGCCGCCGAAGCCGATGACTGCATCGTTGAGGACCCGGAGGGCGGGGCCAGCGCTTCCATCGCGCACAACGGCGCAGTCCGCCACCATCCGCGCCGCAGAGATGCAGTGCTCGGACTGCAGCGCATCGAGCGCCTCTTCCAGATTGTCTTCACTGACCGCGGTCAGAAATCCGAGGCTGCCGAGGTTGATTCCAAGAATTGGAACGGTTGCGCCTTCAAGGAGTTTGGCGCAGAACAGCACGGTGCCGTCGCCGCCCATGGAAAGTAGAACATCGACAGTAGATGCGAATTGGTTGAAGTCGATTACCGTGGCGGAGGGCAGGTGCTCGGCCGAGGCTTGATCTGCGAACAGAGACCAGCCCAGCTTGTCCGCTTTGCGTACGAGCCGTTCAAAGACGTCCGCGGCGTGCGGGCGTTTAGAGTTTGCAATAACGCCGACTTTTTTCATGCTGTCGATTGTTACCGCGACCCTTCGGACGCACAAGGATTATTTAAACGCATCCGCAGCAAAATGATGGTGACAGTCTGTGAGCGTACATTTGCGCGGGGCTTCTGCCGGGGTGGAACGGTTTTTCCAAGGGTCGGAACTTTTTGCACCGTTTCTTCCAATGTTCGGAACTTTCGGATTTTTGAATTCGCTCATCGTTCCGGATTTCGGTATTCATAAGCCTGTCTTTCTGAAGGAATACCTATGCTTGCAAAACGAATTATACCTTGTCTCGATGTCACCGGCGGCCGTGTGGTCAAAGGTGTGCAGTTTGTCGATCTGATTGATGCGGGCGATCCTGTTGAGTGCGCCAAAGCCTACGAGGCGCAGGGCGCGGATGAATTGACCTTTCTCGATATCACCGCGTCGAGCGACGGCCGCGAAACGATGGTCGACATTGTCCGCCGTTGCGCCGAGCAGGTTTTTATGCCGCTCACGGTCGGCGGCGGTATCCGCACCGCCGCTGATGTGCGAAAGATGCTCAATGCCGGGGCCGACAAAGTTTCTTTCAACACCGCCGCCATCACCCATCCGGACATTCTCAACGAATGTTCCGAACAGTTCGGTGCTCAGTGCACCGTGCTGGCGATCGACGCGCGCCGCAACGACGCCAACGATCCGTCCAAAGGTTGGAAAGTCTATACGCACGGTGGGCGCAACCCGACCGAACTCGATGCCGTTGAGTGGGCGATGGAAGGTGTTGCCCGCGGAGCAGGGGAGATTTTACTCACCAGCATGGATGCCGACGGCACCAAAGACGGTTACGATCTGGAGCTGACCCGCGCGGTATCCGACGCGGTCGGCGTGCCGGTCATCGCTTCAGGCGGTGCGGGCACGGTTGATCACATGGTCGATGCGGTTTCGAAAGGCCACGCCGACGCCGTTTTGGCCGCCTCCATCTTCCATTTCGGTGAATTCACCATCCGCGAAGTCAAAGAGCAAATGGCCGCCAAGGGTGTCACGGTTCGTCTGTAACATCGGCTTGCATGACTACACGATTTATGAGAATTTCCAGAAAATCTAATGTCATACATATTATGAAAAATACATATTTCTACACACTCGTATTATTCGTTCTATCGACGCTGGCTGTACAGGCTGCCGCTCCCGTCGGCGATACTATTTGGCTCTATCATGATGCGAATGGGTCATACGTTTCTGCAAACTCAGTCGAGGGATATCGACTTGAGGCCCTTGGTACCTCATCCGTTGGCGAAGCAGAAAAATTTATTGTCGAAGACGCGGGTGGAGGAAACATCCTTCTCAAGTCGGTTGTTAATGGAAATTACGTTCGAGTGGTTACCACGATCGTGGACAAGCTGTATGCGGATACGACTGATACGGTCGACATACTGAACCACTATATATGGACCGACTTACCCGGAGGAAAGGTTCGTTTAACCAGCGTGGGTGATACCGACGGTACTGCGTACGTAAGCCCGGCCGGCGTGGCTCAAGTACTGAGGTCAAATATATCAACCATCGACTCTCTTTCGGAGTTCACATGGGGTTTGATCGGGAGCCCGGGAATTGCGGTGCCCGACGTGGTGGACTCCAGACAGTCCGTCGCGCAAACGGCTATCGAAAACGCAGGGCTGGTTCTCGGTACGGTTACCGATGCCTACAGCGCGACGATTGCGATTTCTAATGTAGTCAGCCAGAACCCGGCGGCTGGTGCCAATGTGGCATCCAATACAGCGGTTAATTTAGCGATTTCTATTGGCCCCGGATCCACAACATCCACGTTGATCCAGCATCTGGTTGCCGCGGCTACAAATGTGGTGGGCAATCCGGTTGCGCAGTGGACAAACCGATCCGGTGCCGGAAACGATGCGGTTGAGGCCGAAGGCAATGTAACCTATCCGAGCGCCAGTGTGTCGGGATCGGGACTTGCCGGACTGGATTTCGGAACCGGCGCCAACTCGCTGGAACTTTTTTCTGCTGCGGAATCGGATGCGTGGCTTGATTTCACAGGAGCCGCTTCTGCCAACAGCGGGTTTGCCGTATTGATGGCATTCCGACTGGACCAGTTCAATTCAACCATATCCGACCTGCTGGGGAATTCGAGCGCGGTTGGGAATGGGTTTGCGATGCGTATGGACACGGATGGAACGCTCAAGGCCTGGGTGACAGGATCTTCGGCGCAGAAGGCGGTCGGAAAGGTTTCGCTTCGAGAAACGGTGGTCCTCGCGTTGAACTATAATGCATCGACCGGCAATTTGGAGTTCTGGGATTCGAACAGCGGGACCGCGTCAAGCTGGACGGCGACCGCGACAGACTTTTCCGCCGAAAGCTCCGTAACGGTCGGCAAGACGACGGGTTCGGATCGTTATTTTATCGGAATGGTCGGAGAGATTAAAGTTTTTGACCGAGTGCTGGATGTAACAGAACTTGGGGATGAGACTTCGGCAATGATAGATGACTGGGTAACGGTCACCTCGATCAAGGTTCCGGAAGAGATAACGGCTGTTTCTGATATTGGCGAAGTTCAACTGGACTGGCTGGATGATATTTCAGGCGACCTATTCGCCTGCTATTCGCTCTATCGCTCGACGAACAGCGAAAGCGGATATGTGGAAATTGCGACGAATTTGATCGAAAGCACCTATCTCGACCTAACAGCGGAGGCGGGTGTTCCGTATTACTACGTGGTGACTGCCATGGATACGAACGGTACAGAATCCGCTTACAGCGATGACATCGGTGGTTCTCCACAGGTGTTGTCTGTGCTGCAGCATTTGGATGCGACGGATGAGAGCAGTATTTTGGTTAGTGGAACTGTAGTCACTCAATGGGTGGATCAATCCTCCCTTAGCAATGATGCGGTTGCGTTCACGGGAAGTGTTCTTTATCCGAGCACCCTCACATCGGCCTCCGGTCTGACCGGTCTGAACATGCGCAGCGGGCTGAATGCACTGCAGCTTTTCCCAGCGGGTGGATCCAGCTGGTTGGATCAGTCCTCCTCGACGAACGGCTTTTGCGTGATGGTTGCCTTTACGTGTGATGATCTGGTTCTCGGTGTCGATAATGACTTAATCGGAAACTCTTCGGACGGTAGTTCGGGCTTCGGAATGCGCTATACCGCCGCCGGAGAAATTCAGGCGTTTCTGGGCGGAGAACAGATCGTTTCAACCGGTCATCCCGTGGAGGCGGGGGACACGCTGGTCTTTGCATTGAATTACAATGCCGCAGAGAGAACTTATGATTTCTGGGATTCAAAGAACTACACCTTGGTAAGCGGCACCTTGCCGAAGACCGACTTTTCGACGGCCAGTCCGGTAACTCTGGGCAGTGCGGCGTCCGCCAGCCGCTACATCAACGGAATGGTGGGCGAAGTGGTGGTATACGACGAATCGCTGAGTTCTGTGCATTTTAAAACCAAACGGGATCAGTTGGCGCAGAAATGGATCAACCGGCCGAATATCGTGATGATTTATGTAGATGACTGGGCCTGGAACGGATCGTCTGTGACGATGGATGAGCGCATGCCCAACTCGGAATTTCCCGATATTATGGAAATGCCGAATCTGGATCTGATGGCATCCAACGGCATGGTGTTCCGCAATGCATACGGTTCGCCCCAATGTGCTGCCGCGCGCGCGGCCCTGCAGACCGGCCAATCCAATGCGCGCAATGGATTTACCGTCACGATGAACGGTGGCGCTTCCTACTATTATGATAAGTCATCTGAGCCGGGGGGCAGCTACGAGTTTTTTCCGGTTGTTCCGAATGGGGCGGATGATCAGCTGAAGGAAGACGCTGTGTCGATTGCAGAAGCATTGGCTCCGATGGGCTATCAATCCGCGCTGTTTGGCAAGTGGCATCTCAACGATGACCCGAATAACGAGGGGTTTTATGCGCCGGATGGGGCGACGGATAATAATCAAGGCAACACAACCAGCAGTACGCTGCTCGACTCCCTCGTCGATCCGAAGATGATGACGCACGTCACCGACAGTGGGATTGCCTTCATGGAGAAGCAGGTGGCGGCGGGCAATCCGTTCTACGTGCAGTTCTCGCACTACGCCATGCATGAGGGGCGTGAATGTTTCCCGTCATCGCGGGCGCGCTTTCAAAACCATCCGGCCATTGTGACCTACAACGACGGGGAAACCAATCCGGCCAATATCAACCGCAAAAACGACCCCGCCGTCTGGCTCGGCATGGCGTATGAGCTCGACCAGAAGATCGGAGAGGTGCGACAGAAGCTCGTGGATCTGGGTGTTGACGACAACACGTACGTGATTGTGGTGGGGGATAACGGATATCGGGAGGATTTCTTCGATGATATCTATGGTCTTTCGCAACCGCTTCATGCCCATAAATGGTGGGTGTGGCAGGCCGGAATCCGGGTGCCGATGGTGGTGGAGGGTCCCGGGGTGGTCAGTAATTCGCGCACGACAGCCAACGTGGTTAATTATGATTTTCTCCCGACCTTTGTCGACTGGGCAGGGGGAGATTTTGCAAAACTGCAGGATCTGGATGGAATCAGCCTGGCCGGGTTGATGAACGGGGAGCCGCAGAGTTCGGAGTTTCTCAACCGTTCGCTGTATTTCCATTATCCGCATTACCGGACTACGATGCCGCACTCCTCCCTCGTCAAGGGCACTCATAAGCTTGTTTATTTCTACGAAACCCCGGTTCGTTTCCCGGGCTGGGAACCCATCATGCTGTTCGACTTGGCCCATGATGCCGGGGAATATCAAAACATCTATTCCGAGAATCCGGCGCTCGGGGATGCACTGTATGCCGACATGACCAACTATTTTGCAGCTGTCGGGGCTCGGATCCCGCTGGCGCCGAATCCGAAGTATGACCAGGGAATCTATGAGGTTACTAACACAAATTACTTTAACGCCAACTTTGATGATCCAGCAGATGAGATGAAGGGGCGGTTAAAAGATTATGAATATCGGACGCTTCGGGGGCCGTTTGTCGGAACGCGCACCCCGGAAGAGGATGAGACCGGTCCCGTGACCTTCATGGACTACTGGATGGATTCGTTCGATGTCGATCTGGGGACTGAAACCAACGATTATGACGGCGACGGAATTGTCAACTGGGCGGAATATTCCAATGGATCTGACCCGACGGATGGTTCCAGCGCCGGAGCGCTTCCGGTTCTGGAAAACGATGGGGGAACGCTGACCTTCCAGTATATGAAACGCAACGACGACTCCGGTCTCGAATATATCGTGGAAACCACCACCAACCTGATGTCGGGAGTTTGGACGAATGCGACCGGCAGTGCGGAGCTCACAGAGACCGCCGGAGTGCTCGACGAAGTCTCTCGCACCCTCCCTGTGGATGAGCCCAACTCCTACTATCGGTTGAAAACAAAGAAAAAATAGAGCCTTCGCGAATAGTCCACCCGCTGTTTTTCCAAACCTTGGAACCGACTGCGTCGGGGCGCATGTTTCTTTTCCAATGGTTGGAAAAACTATAGGGTGAAGGCGCAGCCTGCTTCTAACTGGTTGGAAAAATTATAGGGTGTAGGCTCAGCTGAAAGCTCGATCCTTGTATGTTCCCCATATCGTATTCAAAGGCAGGTAGGGGAAAAGGATTTCGAGAATGGGTCCTATAACTCGTCGGAAAAATCCTTTTTCCCGTGAATCGTTTTTTTTGTGCAATCCTCTTAGAGGAGTTCCGCTTTCGGTCGGCAGACCGAGGGCGGTTCCCGCCCGGATGAGATCGTCCCGAGCTCAGTTTGCCGGTAGGCAAAACGTTCCGAAGTCCTGATCCGCCGGGTGGTTGCCATGTTGAACTCGAACGGTTGCAAGAGCCGCGTGAGCGAGCTCGTATTAACAAGAAGGAGAAAACATGAACAATGAAGTGACGGTATACTGTGGAATCGACGTTTCCAAGGATCATTTGGATGCGAGAATAAGAGGCAAAACGGTTCGGTTTTCAAATAGTGTAAAGGGCGCAGGCCGGATTATGGATCGAGCCGGAGAAGTGCACTTTATTTTCGAATAAACAAGCGGCTATGAACGAATGGCTGCATGGATGATGATGGTGGCGGGGAAGAAGGTCAGCATTGTCAATCCAGGTCGCGTCAGACATTTTGCCCTCAGCATGGGGCAACTTGCCAAGACAGATAGTATTGACGCCCGCATCATTACTGAATTTGCTGAAAAGATGAACCCTGTACCAGCACAGAAGCCATCTAAGCGACAGCGAACTCTCACGGCCCTTGTTGACCGCCGACAGCAACTTATTGATATACGTACTGCGGAAACAAGCCGACTGGATACGGCGGGTGATCCCATTTATCGAAAGTTGATCAGCCGTCATGTGAAATGGTTAAAAAAAGAGATTTCTCATATTGAGGGAGAAATTGATGTAACCATCGCAGAGGATGCAGAAATGACGACGAAGGTTCAATCGATCCAACGCATCCAGGGTCTGGGTAAGGTTTGCACTTCAACCTTGCTCGCACACCTCCCCGAAATAGGAACCCTTTCCCGTCAGGAAATTGCCGCATTGGCAGGAGTTGCTCCTTATAATCGGGACAGTGGGGAAAATAGTTTTCGTCGCCATATATGTGGAGGACGCAAACGCTTGAGAGCCTGCCTATATATGGCCGCTGTTTGTGCAATCGGACACAATGAACATATGAAGAAATTCTACACTCGCTTGGTTGTTGAAAATCATCGCCCACCTAAAGTTGCCTTGGTTGCGGTTATGAGAAAGCTTCTCATCGCGGCTAATTCAGCTGCAAAAAACCCTGACTTTGTCCTTGTCGTTTAACACGGTTGCTTCGGGGCAACTTAATCGAGCGGCGTCATCACGTAGGCTCACTTGATTTATAGGTATTCCAATTCTAATTCAATCCGGCAGCTGAAGCGGAGAGCAACGCGAACCGCTCGCAGCGAAAGCTGCCGAACAATTGTTCTTTTTACATTTTTCATATTACTCTTTTGCCCAGAAGGGCACGCACCGGCTTGGTACGAATCTCACTTGATCAGCGCAGCAACGCTTGAAACCAGCCGTTCGACC
>Ga0307990_1002673_pt1 | contig 14092 bp, 10 predicted proteins | sample EllFjometagen129_FD_203168 | JGI IMG/M metagenome (GOLD analysis project Ga0307990, IMG submission 203168) | Marine microbial communities from Ellis Fjord, Antarctic Ocean - #129 | ecosystem: Environmental > Aquatic > Marine > Unclassified | place: Southern Ocean | collected 2014-10-08
AAAAGATATTTTACCTCTCCTATCTCCTGTCGACACCCACCTTTCTCATCCTCCTCTTCGCCCCCGGTAAATGGGTCTATCCGGCTATCTTTCTGGCGGGATTTTCCATTATGGCTACACTTCCACTGGGAGTGGCACTGGCGCAGGAACTGGCCCCCAAGGGAAGATCGATGGTATCGAGCATCATGATGGGATTCGCCTTCGGTCTGGGAGGGATTTTGAGCCCCCTCGTGGGAGGACTGGCCGATATCTACTCAATCCGATCTGTTCTTACCGTTGTTGCACTCGTGCCTCTCATGACGACAGGGCTTGTATATTTTCTGCCGGGAGGAAAGGTTTCAGGGAGAGCTTAAATCCAGTTCTTCTCTCGATTAGAGGGTATAAGGGGCCAAGGTAACAGTTCACGGTTTACAGTTAGCGGTTCACAGTTAAAAACAATACACGATAGAATGGTTCATCTTTCGAAACACTTAAATCTGATTGCAATGAGCACATCTCTTTAATGTTTAGGTTCAATCTGCAAGATTGAACCAGCGGCATCGAACCCTGGAATCCTTTAATCCTTGACCCCTTTTTTCTTAACTACCGTTCCTCTGCATAGAGGTCATACTCATCGCATGCTGTGATTCGGCAGCGCACAATATCGCCGGGTGTCAACTTCCCCGATTTCAGATAGGTCACGCCATCGATATCGGGGGCCTGCCGTCGCACCCTCCCGACATAGTCATACTCGGCTATTTCCGAGATCCCCTCTATCAGTATCTTCTCTTCGGAACCGATGAGGGTCTGATTTATTTCGTAGGAAATAAGCGACTGCTCTTCCATGATCATATTTCTTCTCGATTCCTTCACCCTCTCCGAGACCTGCCGGGGAAACTCTGCCGCCTCTGTCCCCTCTTCCTGAGAATAGTTGAATACACCGAGATGATCGAAGCGCGCCTCCTTCACAAAGTTCAGAAGATTCCGGAATTCACGGGGAGTCTCACCGGGAAATCCCACTATCAGTGATGTCCGTATCGCCACAGCGGGGACTATCTTTCTTGTTCTCGCCAGTGTCTCTCTAATGAGTAAACTGTCTCCCCTCCGCTTCATCGCCGTGAGGATTCTATCATCTATGTGCTGTATGGGAATGTCCAGATAGTTGCAGATCTTTTCTTCCTTCGCGATTATTTCGAGGAGTTCGTCCGTAATGTTCATGAGATAGGTATAGAGGAGCCGTATCCACTCGATGCCGTCGACGGCCACAAGCCCCTTCAGGAGGGCAGCCAGCGTGACATCGCTTTTCTGATCCCTGCCGTAGGACGTCGTGTCCTGGGCTGTGAGGATTATCTCTTTCACGCCCCTTCGTGCGAGGGTTTCCGTCTCTTCGATGACATCATCCATTTCGCGGCTTCTGAAGTTCCCCCTGATTACAGGGATGACGCAATAAGAACATCTGTTTGAACACCCTTCGGCAATCTTGAGATAGGACATATAAGAGGGCGTGGATATGACGCGGGGGTTGGATGAGTGCATAATGAAGGTAGGATCGCCGATGCACAACCGATCCTCGGGGGATTCCCCCTTTTCCAAGTCTCTCAGAAGTTCTACAACCCTGGGCACTTCACCCGTCCCTATGAAAAGATCGACCTCGGGCATTTCCCTGGCCAAGGCCGAACCATACCGCTGAGGCAGACAGCCTGCAACGACCAGTCGCCTGCATCGCCCCTTTTCTTTCATTTCAGCCATGCGAAAAATCTCATCGATGGATTCCTCTTTCGCAGGAAGGATGAATGCGCAGGTATTAATTATAATGATTGAGGCTTCCTCCGGATCGGAGGTAATCTCACAACCATCCATCATCAGACTGGCAGTTATCACTTCAGAATCTACGAGATTTTTGGAGCATCCCAGACTTACTACATGTACCTTTTCTATTTCCATATTATTCAGGCAATTTGCTTGCCAGTACCTTTCTCGACTTTACTCCGTCCGAGGGGCCGACCACTCCCTCGGCTTCCATTTTTTCAATCATTCGCGCAGCCCTGTTGTACCCTACCTTCATATAACGCTGCACCAGAGATATTGAGGCCTGCCCCAAATCGGTAACCAGTTCTACTGCCTCGTCATAGCGTTCATCAAACTCTTCCTCCCTTTTGCCTTCCCTCGATTCGACACTATACTGGGATATGGATTCGTCATAGCTGGGGGTACCCTGTTTTCTTATGAAATCGGTAACCCGTTCTATCTCCTTGTCCGATACGAAGGCCCCGTGGATTCTCATAAGCTTCGAAGCGCCGGGCGGCACATAGAGCATGTCACCGTTGCCCAAGAGTTTCTCCGCACCCAAATGATCCAGTATGGTACGGGAGTCAACCTTGGACGAAACCTGAAAGGATATACGTACGGGGAAATTGGCCTTGATTATTCCCGTAATAACATCGACGGAGGGTCTCTGCGTGGCCAAGATGAGGTGAATCCCGGCAGCCCGTGCCATCTGCGCGAGGCGTGTCACTGATTCCTCCACATTCCTCTGGGCAACCATCATGAGGTCGGCCAGTTCGTCAATGACAATTATGATATAGGGGAGTTTCTCATGGACTATTGCATTCTCGTCGGAGGTCTCCTGCGGAGGGATATCGCTCCCCTTCCCCCCCTTTGTTCTTTCCTTTTTTTCCAGCAGTCTGTTGTATCGTTCGACACTCTTGACACCAAGATCACTGATTGCCTTGTAGCGCCGCTCCATCTCATCGACTGCCCACTTCAGCACCTGGGATGCCTTCTTGGGATTAACCACCACGGGATGGAGAAGATGGGGCATGCCCTCATAGGACGAGAGTTCAAGCCTCTTCGGGTCTATCATTATAAACTTGACGTCATCGGGCATCGACCGGAAAAGGATGCTGCAGATCATTGCATTGAGGGAAACGCTCTTCCCGGAACCGGTAGTCCCGGCGATGAGAAGATGGGGCATCTTAGCAAGGTCCGCCACCACGGGGGTCCCCACGATGTCTTTTCCCAGTCCTATAGCCAATCGATACTTCGATTCCCTGAATTCTTCATTATCCAGCACATCCCTCAGATGAACAGACGCCCTCACCTGGTTTGGAATTTCCAGACCGATCACCGATTTTCCCGGTATGGGCGCCACGATTCTGACACTCTGGGCCTTCATAGCGAGGGCCAGGTCGTCTGCAAGGTTGGTTATGCGATTTATCTTCACGCCCGGCGCAGGCTCCAGTTCATACATGGTAATAACGGGCCCCGGTTGTATCTCCACCACCTTGCCCTCTACACCAAAATCGGCGAGTTTTTTCTCGAGGAGACGTGCATTCATAACAAGGCTTTCCCTGTTTATCCGCAGGTCTTTCGTTTCTACCTTGTCGAGCAACGTCAGCGGGGGAAGTGTAAAGGCATCCCCTCCCTGGGCAAACTCGAAGGCCACCTGTTCAGGTTTGGAGGGCTTAAACCTTTCCTTTACTGCCGGTGTCTCATCAATGCGGGGGGCTTCCCCTATTATCCTCGCTTTTTGGTGCAGTGTTATCTTCTTCTTTCTCTTTAACCGTTCCGCCCGTATCACAAGGAAGGCTTTCACAGCGCCAAGGATACGGCCCGTCATCCCGATTATCCTCTTGATGAGAGATACGAGCGATATATCGAAGGTGATGATCAGTGATATGAGGAAAATAACGACGAGAAGAATGTAGGTGCCGAAGTGATTCAGATAGGAATAGAAAAACCCTGTCGAAAATATCCCCAACATCCCCCCCGGTTTCAGGGCATTTCCCATAAAAGTAATGGTGCCATATTTCGCCGCAAGGAGTGCCGACAGTGAAAAGATGATACCCATAAATCCAAAGGTAGTGGCAACATTGACCTTGAAGGCACGGCTGAGAAATAATTTAAATGAGAAGAAAATGAAGAGAATGGGGAAAAGATATGCGCTGAGACCGAAGAATCCCAAAAGGCCGGCAGAGATATAAGAACCGATGAATCCAACCATATTATGTGTGTGTGCCTTGTCCGCCACAAAGTGGGTAAGAGAGGGGTCGGAAGGACTATATGAGGCAAGGCATAAAAGGAGAAAAAGGGACACGGCGAGTAAGATAACACCCGTTATCTCTCTGGATTTGTTTTTTGTTCTTTCCTCTGTGTTTGTACTTTTCATAAACAGAATTTAATGATCAGTGTTGAGATTCCCAAAATCCAACAGTACAGTGCAAATATACTCAATCTCCTCTTTTTGATGATGAAAAACAAAAGCTTAAGCGTCAGGAATCCCGTTATCATTGCAGCAATCGTCCCTGCCAGGTAGATTACCATGTCACCGGCGGAAACCCCAGAAATATATTTCAGCTCAAAAACAGCGGCACCCATAACAGCCGGCACGGAGAGGAGAAATGAAAATCTCGCCGCCGTCTCTCCGTCCAGTTTCCTGAATATACCAAAGGCAATGGTAGTACCGGACCGTGATAATCCAGGCATAAGTGCCGCTGCCTGTACAATCCCGATTATTATACTATCATAGATATTCAGGTCCTTCTCGCCCCTGGGCGTATTTTTTACCCTGTCCGATAGAAAGAGGAGGATTCCCGTCACGAGGAGCATGACCGCCACCACATCTACACGCTCAAAAAAGCCCTGTATGTGATCTTTGAATATGAAACCGATAGTTCCGGTGCAGACAGTCCCCACAGTGATGAAGAGGGCCATTTTTCTCCTTCCCTGGATGAGACGCTCATCGTAGTCGTAACCCCTCTTGTGATACCATTTCAGAGGAATAAGGGCAGTAACTATGTCATATATGTCTCTTCTGAGAAAGAACACTATGGCGAGAAGCGTGCCGAAGTGGAGCATCACATCGAAGAGGACACCCGGTTGCTCAAACCCCTCGATAAGGCTCTGGACGAGGACCAGGTGACCGGAACTGCTGACAGGCAGAAATTCAGTCAATCCCTGAACTATTCCAAGCAATATGCCTTCCTGAAAACCCAATAATTACTCCTCTCTCGTTTCCTGATCATCTTCTTTATATTTATAGAAATTTCTTACTATTACACCACGTACCTCTTGTACAAGATCGTCTCGCCTGTCGATGGAAAATCTCTTTACATCTATCGGCTTATCTATGACTATAGTCACCCTTCGCGGTCTGATTCGCAGCGATCTTCTCGGCATAATTTCCCTGCTCCCCACTATGGAAAAGGGAATAATGGGGACTCCCGACCGGATTGCCAGATAAAACAACCCCTTTTTAAAGGGCCTGATCTTCCCATCTCTGCTCCTCGTCCCTTCGGGAAATGTCATGAGAGATTTACCTTGTTTGACCTGCAGGGCCGCTTCATCGAGACCCTTCAGCGCCTTTTCCCGATTTTGTCTGTCAATCTCGATATATTCCGCCCTTCTCATCGCCTTCCCGAAGATGGGTAAGAGAAAGAGTTCCTTCTTTGCGATCCAGCGGAACTGTCCGGGGATGTAGGCAAGTGCGAAGAGAATATCAAAATTACTCTGGTGATTCGCCATAAATATATGGGGGCCTGAGACGGGGATATTATCTCCACCAATAACATCGGCCTTCACCCCGCATATAAAGAGCATCATCTTCGCCCAGAGATTTGCCATCCTGTGGACGCTGTTTGCACCATATTTTAAGAGGGGGGACAAAATGATAACCATACCGGATATAAACGCGGTAATGATAACCCCCAGAATTACCAGTAGTGAAGATCGTATCATCAAGCCATCTCCCCGCATTAGAACCTGACTTTTCTAACATTTCTACTTAATAATAGGGATGAAGTCAATAAGGAATTGCAGGAGTGGCCCTACGTCTCGGCCCATACCGATACATTTAACATACTTAACAGGATGAAGGTTGGAATGAAAAAGGCTGACCTGGCTAGTCTGATTTGAAGACATCAGTAAGGAATTACACTATGACACCGACATTTGACCTCCAAAGTGATGAGACCAATCCCTGTAATCTGCAAATCTGTGGATTAAAATCAAAGATTCCGACTTGCCATTGACTGGATTTTTTGTTACGTCTGTCCTTGACGAGACAAAATGACCGAATAATCTCCTTAGCAGTAAAGCACAGGACTTATTATGAAATTGAAGGTATTGATGTTTCTCTTGATCTGGCTTTTGTCGGGATCAACCTCTTTCGCCGTGACCATAGCGAAAAACCATGTAGAGGAGGCTTATAAAAGGGCGGTACAAGATGCATCGGTAGTTGAGCAAGATGAAATTTCCTATGACCTCATTGCAATACATCCCGATAACAAGAGCCTTATCTGGAACGCAGATAAGACAAAAATATTAGTTGTTTCCTGGAAAAGCAATAGTTCCTACGAAGATTTTCTCAAGCCCAAGACAGATACAGCCACAGATGAAACCCATGTAGTGTGGGTGACGGCAGTTCCCCAGATACAAAGGTTTTGTCAGCGATATATCCGCGCGAATCCCGACGCCACAGCAAAAGATATTAACTTGAGATTGAAACAGTACCTGGGGTTACATCCTGATTGGCATTACGATGTCTTTGTTGAGATGTGGGTCAGTCCTGAAGACCTCTTTCGTCCCTGTGTGGACCCGGAAATAGATGATTCTCATTGCAACCTTCGTTTTGGAAATACGGAGCCCGTGGTCAAAGGCATTCGAAATTATCCTGTCTTTTATAAAAATCTCTATTATTCAGATTTCCGCACCCCGCCGGGGATTCCCTGGACCGGGTTGGGCTACACCTTTGACTGGGAAAATCCTTCAGCAGAGTGCGGCGCCAGTGAGTTTATTTTAGTTCCCGGCGCTGCCTATGAAATCAAAGGAGTATTTCCAACAGTGGATTATTGCAACAGGCATTACTAAGACATCGTTCATCTTTCATATTGTTCTCCAGTATCCCTTCCACACTTGCATTACAATGCTTGTAGAAGGATGTGAACTATCAATTGGGCGGGAATGCGTCCCGGCCAGTTATCGCTGAAACGCCCGTCGCCGTCGCTCCATTTCCAGAAATCCCCTGTGCGAAGTCCCCAGTTAAATTCCTATAATCGTTGAAGATCATCTTTCCCTTCCAGGGCAAGCGACCAGACCACCAACTCCCTCCAGCCATGCTTTTCAGCGACCTGGGCGACGGTAAAACCTCTCGATAAATCGGTATTCAGCGGAAATGCCATCACTGGCATTTCCGCTGAATAGTCGGATAAAGTCTTTGTCGGAACACTTAATCTCTTTGCAATGAACCAACTTGGGAAAACAACAATTCAGGAAACTATACACAAGATAGTGTTCAATGAAAGCCCTTCAAGATAGCGACCTTTGCCACAAATCTTTCCGATACATACAGACTGCACTTCCGCTGGAGTAATTTGACTTATGTGTTTTTAAAGAGACACCGGATGTCATCCCTTTCAGTCTCTGATGTTCTCAGCCAGTATATCCGCTACGTGCTTCATTTTTTTGCCCGGGGTCTGTTTATCAACACCACCCTGGAGTTGTACCATACAGCCAGAACAGGCGCAGGCAACGACGTCCGCGCCCGTGTCCCTTATATTATTCATTTTCTCTTCCAGAATCGGTATGGAAAGATTCGAATGGGTTACGCCAAAGGCGCCCGACATACCACAGCATTTATCGGCGTCTTTCATCTCCACAAGCTCATATTCTCCCACTGTCTCCAGGAGCGCCCTCGGTTCTTTATATATTCCCAGAACGCGCTTCAAATGGCATGAATCGTGATAGGTCACCTTGATAGAATGCGACCCCTCCCCTCGTTTCAGGCGGCCCGTCCTTTTGTACTCTTCATAGACAAATAAGGTAAATTCCCGAATCTTGCCGGACATGGTCCGGGCACGCTCGGCCCAGTCCGGTTCATCCTTCAGAAGTTCGCCATATTCCATGAGCTGTTCAACACCCGTGGGACAGGCGCAGATAATATCAGTAACGTCAATCTCTTCAAAGGCCTCTATATTCTGTTTCGCAATACGCTTTGTGTAATACACATCGCCCGTAGCGCTCACCGGCTTTCCGCAACAGCTCTGCCCATCGGGGAAGACGACATCCATGTTGAGATCCTGCAATACCTTGATCACGTTTCCCCCCGTTTCGGGAAAGACGAAATCCATGGTGCAGCCGCTGAAAAATCCTATACGCTTTACAGGATTATCCCTTTTCTTTATCACATTCGACAGGCGATCACGCAGGGGTACGCTAGCGATGGTCGGGAGACTGCGTTCTTTCGTCAGGCCTGTCAGGAAAAAGGGCAGATGGCGAATCATGGCACCCGATTCAAATGGTTTTTGCGCCACTGACGCTGCACGCAGGAGACTATGGAAGAGCCTGCGGTTGGACATGACATCGAAGATTCTGCTCATGACAAAGGGAAGTCCTTTCTCCTTCACAGACCGTTTGCGAAGTTCCTCAATAAGGCCGGGGATATCTATCAGGCCGGGACACACCTCGGTACACCTGCGGCACCCGATGCACAACTCGTTTATCTGGTCAAACTCTCCCATACCGCTCGTCAGTGCCGTCAGTATGGCACCGATGCCCCCGGCATAGGTGTGCCCTCCATAGACATGACCGCCCACCAGGGCGTAGACGGGACAAACATTCAGGCATGAGCCGCAACGAACACACTGATAGATCTCCTTCAACCGTTCGTCATGGGCAGCCTTAAGACGCCCGTTGTCGATAAGAATAATGTGCATCTCCTTCTCTTCTTCCACCCACGCATCGCCCTTTTTGACCATGACAGGCACGGGACCGCCAATCATGCTGACATAGCTCGTCATGAGCTGGGCAGTAGCGCCACGGGGTAAAAGACGCAGGATAGGCACAAGGTCCTTGAAGGTGCGGATGAGCTTTTCGTATCCTATGATAGCAACATGTATGCGCGGCAGCGTCGCTCCCAGACGGCCGTTGCCCTCGTTCGTTATCAGACCGATGGTACCCGTCTCGGCAATACCGAAGTTTGCCCCCGATATGCCCATATCGGCGTGCAGGAACTCCTCCCGCAGGTTTACCCTGGCCGTGTGCACCATAAGGGGGATATCGGGCTCTATTTCCTCTGACAGTTCATTGGTAAAGTAATCCGCTACCTGGTAGCGGTTGAGGTGAATGGCAGGAAGTATCATATGAGAGGGTCTGTGCCCCGCAATCGAAATAATCCATTCCCCGAGATCTGTCTCCTTCACCCTCATGCCGGCAGCCTCGAGATGATGACTGAGGTCTATCTCTTCCGAGGCCATCGATTTCGATTTGACAACGCGTTTGACGCCCCTTTCTTTGCAGAGATCTATGATATATTTTGTTACGTCATCTCCCTTTTCGGCGCGATAGACGGTGACCCCTCGCTTGGTCGCCTCTGCCACGAATTGATCTGCCACCTCTTCTATATGCGCGACAACATCCTGCTTCGTGTCTCGAATCGCTTCGCGAAGCTCCTCAACATTCTCGATATTCTCCAGCGCCTTCTCCCTCGCAGCGGGATACTCCTCCGAGAAACGTCTCAGGGCATTACGCAAGACATCGTCGTCTAATTTCTCTCTGATCTCTTTCCTGACATTTCGTTTCTTCGTCGCCATTATGCCCCTCCTCCATCCACTTCCTCATCGACGGCTATGATTACCAATCTGCCTGGTCCGTGAACACCTATGGCCAGTACGCGCTCGATGTCGGCGGTACGGCTGGGACCCGTTATAAAGCTTATATACCCCCTGTCGAAGGAGGCGGCAATAATCTCCATGGCATCGTCGATGCCCGAAACGATATTGCCGCTATTGATAAAAACGATATGCATCGGCGGTAAACCCGACACAAGACGACTTTCCGCCGAAAAGGAATCCATGAATATACTACCCGTTTCAGCGATTCCGAATTCGGCGCCCGAAATGCCGATATCTGCCGTTTCGGCATGGAAGCGAACATCGGCGGCCTTCGAATACACCTCAACACCGTGGGATATTAATATATCGCTAATGCCTCCGGCCTGCTGAAGGGGACAATCGACAGCCACTGCCTTCCCCACATGTTCGGTTTTGATCAGATTCGAGATAACGCCGCCCATCTCTACCAGGGTTTTTACACGAAAAACCTCACTCGATACCTCCTGTGCCCGCGTTTCAAATTCGGGAAACAGATGGATCCCGAATTTTTCCGCGGGCAGATGGCTTTTCCATGCGGCAAATGTCTTTTCCATGCGGCCGTGCCTCCCAACACGATATCTTCGTTCTAAGGCCCCTCGCAAAAGGTTGTGGGGCGTCTTCGATTGTCAACAAAAAAGGCTCCACACCAAAAACATCTTTCGTGAGGAGCCTTATCCCTTTTTTCAGTACATGTTTCAGCGGGTCATTCCACCATCTCAGTATTCTTACGGTGATGTTTCCCGTTGTAGATATGGCACACTCATAACCGTTCCCGGGCCATTCCTGTCTTATTTATTTAACGCCTTTTGAAGGAGTTGCACGGGGTGCATAACCTCTATGCCCTTCTTCTTGTCCAGATGATCGCCGATCGTTAGATTGCATCCGGGGCAGCATGTTGCTACCACCTGCGCCTTGGTGTCGTATATATTGTCTATCTTGCGACTGGTAATCTTAAGAGAGGTCTCGGGATGCTCGACCTGAAAAGATCCGCCACCTCCGCAGCAATCGTTGGCGCCCTTCATCTCTACAAATTCCACATTGGGCAGGGCACGCAGGATATTTCGCGGCTGGTCCTTCACCTTCTGTACATTCGCGAGATGGCACGGGTCATGGTAGGTCACACGAATCTTCTCCTTACCGTTACCGTCTTCGAGGGCGGGCAACCAGTCCTTGTGCTCATCGATAAAGACCGTCACATCCTTCACCTTCGCAGCCAGCTCTTCGGCCGCCTCTACTTCCCCGGCCGTAACATCCAGCCCCAGATCGTAGAGTTCCTTCAGAATATGGGGATATTCATGCTTCAGTGCCGAGCCGCAGGTCGCGCAATCAACGATTACTGCGTCCGCATCCTTTCCTGAAAATACCTCCAGCGTGTGACGTATCGACTGGAGAGAAACCTCTCTATCGCCTGAAAGGAATATGGGGAGACCACAGCATGCCTGATCCTGGGGCGTTATCACCTCTACACCCATGCGCGGCAGCACATCGACAACGGCATCCCCGATAGCGCCATAGAGATATTCCGTGGCACATCCGTGAAAATAGAGGACACGGGCCTTCGTCTCTCCCTTCGGTTTGGTAACTTCCTCAATTGTCTGAGAAAAGGGCTTTTTGTTCAAGGAAGGAATTCCCTCTACTCCAAGGGCCCCCACTTTGATCTTGCCCTCAATCCAGGCACCGCTGAAATTCCGCCTCGCCCACTCACCAAACCAGGCCACCTTGGACATTTTCCATTGGCTCGACAGAATCTGATAGAACACCTTCTTCGCCCAGTTAGTCCCGTATTGCTGCGTGGCACGCCACCTGAGGCCGGAAAAGAGATTGGTGCCATGGACTCCGCTGGGACAATTGGCAACACAGGAACCGCAGAGGAGACATGTATTGTAGAGAACATCCTTTATCTCTTTAGAAAGTGGCATCGTACCTTCGGTCACAAATTTTGACAGTTGGACCTTGCCACGGGGACTCGCATCTTCAAGGAGAACCTCTTTGTAAACGGGACAGTGCGCCAGACACAATCCACACTTTATGCAGTGGTAAATATTTTCATTGGTGCTTTCACTTAGTAATGATGTATTTTCCATAGTTGCTCCGTTCCTTCCCATTCATGCTTATATGCTTCCTACAAACCTGCCCGGACAAAAGATTCCCTCTGGATCAATTGCGTCTTTCAGGCCGCGCATGATCGCATAATCGCTTCGCTTTCCCCCCCATACATCTATCTTCTCTTTAACAAGGGTCGGAGTCGATTCTACTACAAGACCACCGGAATATTTCAGGGCCTCTTCTCTGAGTTTCTCAATCACCCCAGTGACGACATCAAGCTTCGATTCCAATTCGTCTCTCATCAACAGATAGGTATAGAGGATACCGTTCCCGGCATGACAGACAATGGCCACATCCAATCCCGCCTCTTTCGCCATATCTTCGTATTGTGCCATCATCTCCTTGTACCCGGAGATGACAAAGTTTGATTTAAGGACGATGAGATTTGAATAATCCCTCTGCAGGGACTGAGAGTAATCCCGAAGGGCCACTTTGAAGGCATCATGGTCTTCCCCCTTCAGTGTCGTGACCTCTTTCGATCCGTTATCCTTTCCCAGATTTCCGATATCGGCAATCTGTCTTTCAACGACCTCCGATACCCCTTCCAAACCTACGGCAACCACGCAACAACTGCTATCCGATATGGTGAAGGCCCGGGAAAGCCTTGAGGCGGAAGCGGCATCCATAATCTCTATGGAGACGGGGATGTAGATTGAATGCACTACCTGATGGATGAAGTCTCCCGCCTTATCGAGGGTATCAAATGGAATGACCAGCGTGGCCGCCTCTTCGGGCAGCGGGAGCAGCTTGAATGTCACTTCACAGATCAGTCCCAGTGTTCCCAGTGCCCCGATATGGATGCTGTTCATATTATAACCGGTTACGTTCTTGGCCACCTTGCCGCCTGAAACAACATAATCGCCGGCGGGTGAAACATATTTCACCCCCAGAATTAAATCCCTGTTTGAACCATACATATATCTGCTCGGACCGGAGGCATTGGTAGCCACTATGCCACCCAGTGTTGCCCTCTCTGTAAAGGGAGGATCAATAGGAAGAAAGTATCCCTTCCCCTCGCCCGCCAACATGGTCTGAACCTCTCGCAACGTAAGACCGCTTTCGGCAGAAAGTGTAAGATTGGCCGTATTGCAGTCTATCACCTTGTTCAGTCGCAACGACGAAATGACGATATCGATCTCCCCTGCCGGAGGATTTCCCAACGATATCTTGGTTCCCCTCCCTCTCGGTATAACTGTTAGCTTCTCTTTCTGGGCATAGGCAAGGACCTTTGACGCCTCATCGACAGATCCGGGCGATACGACGGCGCCGGGTATCTTCCCGTCAACGGCATATTCCCTCAGCTTTTCAGGATCATCGATTACGTTGGTCTCTCCCGCGATCTCCTTTAAACCCAGTATCAACTTTTCTCTATTGCTCATAGAACCGCTCCTCTTTTCGTATAGGCTGCATCAGTTGTTGAATATCTTACCCGGGTTAAAGACCCCACTCGGATCAAAGACCCTTTTGACCTTTTTCATGGCCGCTATATCCGCCGGATTCAGGACAAAGGGTATTGCATCCATCTTCTCCGTACCTATGCCATGCTCGCCGCTGATTGTGCCGCCATGGTCGGCGCACATCTTCAAGATTTCCATACCGGCCTTGTGTACCCGGCCTAATTCATCCTTGTCCCTTTCATCGAAGAGAATAAGCGGGTGCATATTTCCGTCGCCCGCATGAAATACGTTTGCAATTTCAAGATTATACTTCTTGCCGATCTCTACAACCTCGGACAACACCGCCGTCAGTTCCGTTCTCGGTACTGTCCCGTCACAAACGAGGTAATTGGGCCTCAGTTTTCCGACGGCACCGAAGGCGCCCTTTCGTCCGATCCACAGATTGGCCCTCTCGGCCTCATTCTTTGCCGCCGTTACTTCTCGAACATTGTTCTTCCGGCAGATCTCCATTATCCGTTCGGCAATCCGCTCCATTCCATCCGCAAGACCGTCCAGCTCGATGAGAAGAATCGCCGCCGCATCCAGAGGCAGGCCCAGGTTAAATGACCCCTCGATAGCCTTGATCGTCAGGTTGTCCATCATCTCAAGGGTCGCGGGAACGATCCCATCGGCAATGATATCCGAAACTGTGTTTCCACCGTCGGCAATAGTGTTATAAGTGGCCAGCATGGTCTTTACTGCCTCTCCCTTGGGAATAATGCGTAACGTGATTTTTGTAGCTATGACAAGGGTTCCCTCGGAACCTACAAGGAGTCCAGTAAGATCGTATCCCGGATTGTCCAGGGCCTTTCCGCCCACCTCGATGACATCGCCATTGGCCAATACCACCTCTGCCCCCAGGACGTGGTTGCTCGTCACACCATATTTCAGGCAGAGGGGACCCCCTGAGTTTTCTGCAAAATT
>Ga0307990_1002674_pt1 | contig 14089 bp, 13 predicted proteins | sample EllFjometagen129_FD_203168 | JGI IMG/M metagenome (GOLD analysis project Ga0307990, IMG submission 203168) | Marine microbial communities from Ellis Fjord, Antarctic Ocean - #129 | ecosystem: Environmental > Aquatic > Marine > Unclassified | place: Southern Ocean | collected 2014-10-08
CCCAGGGCCTTTTTCATCCCCCTCTCTCCGCGCGCCCCCTCTTTTCCTCCTCTCTCTTTGCCTTCTTATGGGGTCAGACCTTCATTCTTAGGATTCTAAGTGCTGCCGTGATTGACCGATTCAGCTTCCCGGTCTTCCCATCTTTGAATTCCGCTTTCTCGCCGCGTCATCCCTTCTCCCCTTCTCCTTTTTCGAGTTGACAGATTCACCGCTAGTCGCTATCCTTCTCTATTCTCTTGGAGTCAGACCTTCATTCTTAGGATTCTAAGTGCTGCCGTGATTGACCCATTCACTGATTGAATGATCGGGCGCTTGAGAGTTTGAGTGAGTCAGAAATCGAGTGATTGAACATTACAATCCCCCAATGATTCTAATCCGCTCCCTCTTCGTGTCTCCGTTTTCTCCCTTCCTTCCGAATGGGGTTAGACCTTTGATCTTAGGATTTTGAGTGCTCACTCATTTACTCCTTCCTTGGGATCCTAAGATCGAAGGTCTGACCCCATGGAACCTTGACAAAAGAGCAATGTCGGTGTACCTTGAGTATCATGACGAGGTTGAACAAGGGAAATCGGAGGAGACTGAAATGAAAACCTACGTCTTTCGTGTTGTCCTTGAGCCCGATTGCTGGCCCAATGAGCCTGAAAGCGCATGCGTCTGGCGTGCGTACATCCCAATTCTTGAGGCCCAAGGTGCAGCTACCTGGGGCAAGACGCGAGAGGAGGCCCTGAAGAACATCCACGAAGTTCTGGAGATGATACTGGAAGAGTTCTTGGAGGAGGGTAGGCCCATTCCTAGTGGACCGGAGAGCGAGATTAAGGTGCTCGATGAGCCAGCCATTAGTGTTGCTATATGACTCAGATTGACTACAGCAAACTTCGCAGCCTCACTGCAGGTAAACTTGTCGTGGCTTTGGAACAGGATGGGTTTTGCCAGAGGCGACGACGTGGGTCACATCATCGCTATGCACACGCCGATGGCCGTAGAGTTACAGTGACCTTCCACCATTCCGGGCAAACATTCAAGATTGGTACCCTGCGAAGCATGATTGGCAAGCAGGCTCAGTGGAACGAAGAAGACTTAGAACGCGTCAAGCTGCTACGAGACTGAGATCTGATCATGAGCCTTAGAAACATCTCTTTGGGGTCAGACCTTCATTCTTAGGATTTTGACTGCTGGTGTGATTGAGCGATTCACTGATTGAGTGATCGTGTGATTTGGTGATGAAGAGATTGACTGAGCGAGTGAGAGATTGAGCGATTGAATGATTGAACTCCCAATCCCCCGATGATTCAATCTTCCAATCTCTCAGTTGTGCTTCGTCTCCGTGTCGCGCTTTCCGCGTTCGCTGGTTATCCTGGAGTTGACATACTTACCGACAGTCGCTATAACTGCCTAGTGAGGAGGAACCTATGGACGCCCACTACGACGAACCAGCGACCAAGAGAGACCTCGATCAGGTGAAACAAGAGCTCACTGAAAGAATCGACGCGAACGGTAAGAAGATCGATGCGAACAGCGCGAAGATCGACGCGAACGGTAAGAAGATCGATCAAGTGGAACATAGGCTTACTGCTAGGCTCGATAAGCTTACTGACTATGCCGTCGAAAATCGTGAACGAGTGGGAAAGATGCTTACTGAGGAGAAGTTTAAAGTGTACTTCAGCGAGCTTATGAACAACATAGACGGACTGGCGAAGGTTGTTTCGCGTGGGGAGCAAGAGAGAACAGCCATGAATGCACGGCTCGGTCGAGTAGAAGAAGATGTGGACAAGAACAAGAGCGATATCACTAAGATCAAGGTGAAGCTAGCAATGCCTTAGGTATGAAACAGGCGGAACTTGCACGGCCTTCCATATCTATCTTGGAGGGGATCATGAACAAACTCCCATATGATGACTTAACTCACGAGGAGGTAATCGCTAAGATAGAGAAAGCACTCCGTGGCAAGGCTGATGGGAAGGGTTACACCGATGAAGAGCTTGATGCTTACTTCCGCAAGAGCAGAGAGAAGATGAAGGCGCTGGCAACCAAGGATGATTTTCGTAGAGGTTTTGACAAGATCATGCGTCGGCTCAACGAGCTGACGGCAATGGTCACAGACATGGTTAGCGGTATGGAACGCGAGAACGCGGAGTGGCTAAACAAGCAGAAAGCTCAAGATACGGAAGACTGAAAGTAAGTCTGGAGTGCATGGGGTCAGACCTTTGTTTTTAGGATTCCTTCGTGCTATACTATGGGCATCATGGCTAGGCCATTGCGGTTGGAATTTGAAGGAGCTCTCTATCACATTACAAGCCGTGGTAACGCGAGAGAAAGCATCTTTCTCGACAACGGTGATCGCGCGCGATTCCTCGAGATCTTCGCTGATGTTGTTGATAGATTCGGCTGGATCTGTCATGCGTATTGCCTGATGACAAATCACTACCATCTTCTCGTCGAGACGCCCGATGCTGACTTATCGCGTGGGATGCATCTTCTCAATGGTGTTTACACACAGTGGTTCAATCATCGTCACGATCGAGTCGGGCATCTCTTTCAAGGCCGTTTCAAGGCGATTCTTGTGGAAAAGGAGAGCCATCTACTGGAGTTGGTCCGCTATGTGGTACTGAACCCGGTCCGGGCAAAAATGGTTAAGAGCGTGCGCGATTGGCGGTGGAGCAGCTACCGCGCCACTGCTGGTCTGGAGGAGGTGCCTAGGTTTATGACGGTTGCGTGGATTCTGTCTCAATTTGATTCAGATCCGGGACGTGCTATCCGCGAGTACCGTCGATTCGTTCGACAAGGACGAGGAATCCATGTGTGGGACGAGCTAAGATCTGGCTCGCTGCTGGGAACCGATGGATTCGTGGATCGACTGCGCCCTTTGCTCATGCAGAAACCCCTCGACCCCGAGTACCGCAAGCGCGAGCGTTTCGCGGCGCGGCCGAGCTTGGACGAGCTGTTCAGCGATGTTACCGATAAAGAGGCGCGTAACAAGCAGATCTACCAGGCGATACGCCTTCATCACTACACACTGCAAGAAGTGGGAGACCACGTGGGGTTGCTGTACTCAACGGTCAGTGTGATTGCGAAACGGGTCCACGAGAGAGCAACATCCTAAGAACGAAGGTCTGACCCCACTTAATGAGAGTAGAGCCAGATCTCCGTTGCGTCACGCCGCCAGTTTACCGCATGATTACGACGTTCCGCACATCGCTGATAACCCACTCTCCATTGAGCAGTGCGTATAGTTTGTACAGGTAGACCCCGTTGGCAACGTACTCGCCGTCGCTGTTCTCGGTGTGCCAGGCCATCCTTGTGTCAGCAGTCTCGTTCTCATACACGAGTTTACCCGAGAGGTCGAAGATCTGGACCTTAAGCGCCTCGACCAAGTATGCTGCCTCGCCTTTCACCTCGAAGTAGGTAGTGTTGACGTCTACGACTGGGTTCGGAGAGTTCCCGAACGTGAGGGTTGCCGCAGAAGGTGGTACAGCAACCGGAGGCATCGGAGGCAGATCGGCCGGAGCAAACGCCATCAGCGCCATTGGTTCCATTGCCAAGCTCAAGGCCGTACTCGTCGCGTACAGGAGCTTGAGCGAGAGACCGGAGATCTCTGCTCTTACCCAGTACCCGTACCAAGGGAATAGCGTGGATGGTGTGGTGTATTGAGGATTTATTGCTACGTACTCGTAGATATCGTCTCGCACCCATCCAGCCGTAACTGCATCGGCCCAAGACTTTGTCAGCCTCTTGGTTCCGCCGCAGGTCTGGCACTCCCAAGTGACTCGGATCGCGCTCTTCGGATACCTCCACGGAGTGCCGATCTGATACCAGCCAACCGAAGTGATTGGAATTGTCACATCCGATGTTGATGGTGTTCCGCTGATGGTCGCCTTGGCGTTCGCCGGCAACAGCGCCCAGTATCCCTTCTCTGGCTCCAGAACCGTGGGTACCTCGTACGCTCCCGTCCCAGGATTCCAGTGGTAGATAGTGATCTCAGACGACGCACCTGTTCGCAGCGGAACTGAGATCATGTACCACCCAGCCGCGTTAGCCCACTGGTGATACACTCCTGCTTCCGCGTTTCCTATCGTAAACGTGACGCCCGCGTCATCCGTCCCTCCCCGGCCATCAAACACCACCACAACAACAGTGTGCGTCCCGGCAGGCGGTTCACTCACCCTTATCTCCGAGGCGGTAGGGCTGACCCCTGTCTGCTCGAGATCGTTTATTAACCACATGTACGTCAGCGCATCCCCATCCGGGTCGGATGCCGTCGCCGTGAACACGATCGTGTCTGCCGGTGTTGGGTTCCGCGGCGAGTACGTAAGCGAGACAGTCGGCGGTCGGTTGGCGGTGGAAGATTGGCCTGCCTGAACCACGTTGATCGATCTCGGGCTTCCTGTAGCACCGGGGGCGCTCACGGTGACCGTTCCGGTGCGCGCGCTTGTGCTGGGGTTTGCGGAGTAAGACAGGCTGACAGTGCCCGCGTTAACGCCGCTGGCTCCTGAAGTGATCTGGAGCCAGCTTGCGCCCGTTGTCACTGACGCGCTCCAGTTCATGGTCCCTCCGCCGCTGTTGCCCACGCTGAACGTGGTCGTGCCTGCCCCCTGTGATACGTTTCGCATGTCGGGTGAGACGCTCAGGGAGGGCGTTGCCGGCACGGGTGGACACGTGGTGATACCCTGCAGCTTGCCGAAGTTCTGCGTCCAGTAGTGCGTGTACGGGCTCCCAGCGACCTGAGCGTAGCCCACGCCAAGGTCGCAGCAGCGGGTATCGAGAATGTTTGCCCGGTGGCCCGGGCTGTTCATCCATGCTTCCATTACCTCGGCAGGCGATGTCTGGCCGGCTGCAATGTTCTCGGCGTACGCATTCCAGATGTATCCTGCGGCCGTTATGCGATCTCCGGGGGTTATACCCTCCGGCGTTTCATGTGCGAAGTAGACCCTGTTGCCCATATCCAGCGAGTGGTCCCGGGCCGCGTTGGCCAAGGTCTCGTTTGGCGCGTATGCGTAGAGTCCCCGGATGCTTCGCTCTTGATTTACCCGAGCATAAACGTCCATTTCTGTGCTCGACATCAGTGGAGCATTTGCCATCGAAACGAGCCGGTGCTCTTCCACTTCCGGTGTGAGCTCGCGGATGACGTGGATAAGTCCACCATCGTTTCGAACCTGAAACCTACGTCCTTCCACCACCGCCGTGCATGAGATCGTATCCTCGTTGAACGCTAGGATGACCGTTCCCGTTGATGGAGGGGCGACATGTCCGACCCAGATCCAGCCTCCCGCAGGGCTTGGTTCCAGGCGATCTAACGTTGCTAGAACCACCACGTCATCGAACAGGTTCAACAACAGGCTGGGAGCGGCGGCCATCTGGCCGTCTGGCGCCATAGTCCCCAAACGGGACATCTCTACGGTAACGAAGCGAAAGCGAGCGACCCCCTGCACCCCCGCCAACGATAGATTGCCTTGTTCACTGGGAACCGACCTAAATAAAGCCTCGTCCGCCATTTCTCCTTGCGCGAGGACGCAGATCGATGCGAACAGGACCGCCATTGCCACTAGGGCGAACACCCGAGCTCTCATGCTTGTATCCTCCTTCTGAACCACGATTCCGTACTCCACCGGGCCAGCCGGCCGAATCCAGTTTACAGTAGTAATACACTCGGAAACAAACTCCAGCGACAGAGCCTCTGTTGAGGATCGGCACGCTCGCATGTGGTTTCCAGCAGACCCATCTCCGCATCATGATCTCCCCCGTTTCCCGTTGCGAGTTGACAGGTTCACCGCTAGTCGCTATCCCTCTCTCTCCTCTCTCCTCTTGGGGTCTACCATTGTGTTTTACAGATGACGGGCCCACTGTTGTCAAGTAGAATGTCTACTTGACGGGGGTGTGGCTCACGGGGTTCGCAGGCCTGCAAAGGTACTGCTCGGTTCTGAACTGCCGCCCCCGCATCTTTGCCTTCCGTTGGCCTTCTCTTCTCCGCTCCGTGTCCTCGTGTCTCTCCCCCCGCGTTTTGCTTTTCCTCACTCTTTGTTGATTAGTTCCCTGCTAGCACCATTTTCTGATTCGTGTTATCATTATGTGGAAATGCCGTATTCGAAAAAGGGGAAACTCATATCATGGCCACGAAAGTGGATATTTACCGGGGTCGCGATAGCGGTCGCCATGGCTGTTGTCGGTGTCATATTGGTTCTAACTGACCATAGACAATCTCCTGTTGGAACTGAGGTTGGTCAGACGGCACCGGACTTTACCTTGAGTGATTTTCAAGGGGTGGATATTTCCTTATCTGGGTTCAGGGGGCAGGTCGTGATCCTCGAATTCTGGCAGAGCAGTTGCCCGGATTGTAGGCGTGAAACTCCGTATCTGGACGAGCTTTATCGCCGCTACAAGGACAGGGGAGTTATCTGGTTGGGTGTTAATCTTGATCACGACCACCATGCGGCTCAGAAGTATCTGGAAGATAATGGACTAGCCGGTGATCAAACGACTGTTGGGAAGGACTATTCGGCGGCGATGAGTGTGGTTGACTTGTTCAGTGTGTCATTGGTTCCGTGCGTGTTTGTGATCGATCGGCGAGGGATCATTCGCTACCGAGGCGTGTCTCCCGACAAGCCGTACGCGGGTGATATCGAGCCGTGGCTCTAGCGGAAGCAGTAGAGGCTTCCTTGAGCAGGATGACATAGCAGTCGTCGATTGCTTGCCATGGATGAGGGAAAAGAAAGCGACTTGACGCACAGTGTAGATGTCTGTATGCTCGGTCTTCATACATTAAGGGAGTGGTGAATAGTGATAAGAAGATACACTGGATTGATGATCATTGCGCTAGTTGTGCTGACCATCGCTCAAGGGGTGGCTGTGGCGGAAAAGCCATTTCCGGTTGAACTTGCTGTCCCAACTCTGGAGACGTCTCTGCAGCAGCTCTCTCAACTGGCGCAAGAGAGCTTGCCCAAAGCTCAGGAGCTCAGCATTGGATTAGGAATTGCTCAAGGTCAAGGTTGCGTGCGAGTGATTGTGGAAACGAGCGATAGTCTTTCCGATGATGAGATAGTCGCTGTTGGAGGCGAGGTCGCGGGGCGTGCACCTGAGCTTAGTCTGTTGCAGGTCGATATCCCCGCCTCTTCTCTAGTGAAACTTGCCGGGCTACCGGGAGTTCGTTTTGTGCGCCGACCGTATCGTCCGATACCGTCTGTTGTTTCCGAGGGGGTCACCGTGACTGGCGCGGACGCCTGGAATGCTGTCGGGATCCACGGTGAGGGAATCAAGGTGGCAATAATCGACGGTGGGTTTGGCGGATTATCACGTATGATAGCTGCGGGTACACTGGCAAATGTGGTTTACGTCCGTGACTTCATTGGTGATGGACTGGAGACAGGCGGAGTGCACGGCACTGCCTGCGCAGAGATCGTGCATGAGATGGCCCCGGATGCGCAGCTTGTCTTGCTTAAGATTGGCACAGAGGTGGATCTCTCCAATGCGGTGGACGACGCCATCGCGCAGGGAGCGAACGTAATCAGCCATTCCATGGGCTGGTTCAATACCAACTTCTACGATGGAACCGGGCCGATCGTGCAGATCGTCGATCGGGCGGTAGCAAACGGTATTCTGTGGGTCAACGCCGCCGGAAATTCGGCCGACGGCGGTCATTGGGAGGGAAATTGGCTTGATGCCGATCGCGATGGATGGATGGACTTTCATGGTGGCGATGAGGACGACAGTTTCACTCTCGACGCTGGAGAAACGATCTCAATCTTGCTGACCTGGAATGCATGGCCGGCGACTGATCAGGACTATGACCTTTACCTCGTGAACGACGCGGGCAATGAAGTGGCTTCATCGACGAATTACCAGACGGGGACACAGTCTCCCACGGAATGGATCTCGTATACTGCCCATGTTGCTGGAATATATGGGATTGAGATCTATGCTCATGACGCGCCGACCCATCCTCAGCTGGAGTTATTTGCGATACCCTATAGTCTGGCGATGGAGTATCCTGTCGCGGTCAGTTCCATTGCCGCGCCGAGCAATGCGCCGTCTGTGTTCACCGTTGGCGCGATGGACTGGCGCGACTGGGACACCGGACCTCAGGAGTCGTTCAGTTCACAAGGGCCGACGAACTCCAGTAGGTATGCTGCTTCCATCACCAAGCCGGACATCTGTGGCCCTGACGGGACGAGCAATTCCACCTACAATAGGGAATTCTACGGTACGTCCACTTCCGCTCCTCATGTTGCTGGTGCCGCTGCCCTGGTATGGTCGAGGCACCGTGATTGGACAGGGTATGATGTGCGCTACTTCCTGGAGAGCAACGCGATTGACATGGGACCAGTAGGGAAAGATAACCTGTACGGCTATGGCCGTATCAATCTTCCTCAGGTCAGCAACTACCCGGTGGGTTATCATACGTATGGCGCCCTGGGTGGTTGGTATATGGTCTCTATCCCGGTCGAGAGCGATGGAGCCGCATCGTTGTTTGGCACGACTGCATATCGATGGAATCCAACGACTGGGGCCTACGAGGCGTCGACAGTCGAGCCAAGCAAGGGGTACTGGGTCTATTTGCCTGCCAGCTACATGGTTACGGTAAGCGGCGATCAACTGACAAGCGATCTCACGCTCGACGTATCGACCACTGGTTGGTACCAGATCAGTGCTCCATGGAGTTATCCGAAGAGCGCGATTCAGGTGATTAAGGGAAGCGAGACGAAGTCTTGGAACGATGCAGTAACTGCTGGTTGGGTGCGAGACGACATCTACAGCTACACAGCGGTAGATGGGGATTACACCACCCCGTCCACGCTGAATCCGTGGTATGGTTACTGGATGAAGGCAGAGGTAGATGGCTTGAGTCTGAAGCTAGCGTATGCGTTTGGTACACCCGTGAGCACGGAGGGAACGCCGATCGCAGCGCCGAAAGCCATTGTGCCTGTCGACCTACCTCCGATGCCTCCGTCTGCACCGACAACGGCGATGCTAGGGCTAACGTTCAGCAATTCGCCGAACCCCGTGACTGACGTACACACAACGTACTTTAGCGTAAAGGGAGCGACGACCTGGATGGTGGAAGCGGTGAAGGTGGAGATCTACGATCTATCTGGAGCGTTAGTCTACAAAAGCGGCGAAGTCACTGGCGTGAGCCTAGAGTGGCACACTGAAAACGACTACGGAGAATACCTGGCCAACGGAGTATATCAATACAAGATGTACGCCAAGGTTCAGGGGCAGTGGGTTGTGAGCGAGGTCAAGGCAGTGATGATTCTCAGATGAGAGGCGCATGTTCAGAGGCGTTTGTTTCTTGCACCGTAGAAGAAGGTCTCGCGCGTGGCGGTGGGCCGGTGGTATAATTGGGTTGTTACTTCATCATGAGGAGGAGAATATGCGGCAGATTAGTGCTGTATTACTTAGTGTTTTGTTTGTTGGGCTAGGGGTAGGTTTTCTTGCATCTGGAGAAGGTGTACCGCCTGGATTTGGTGATGGAGGGGCCTTTTCATATGGTCTTGGGGCGCCGGCCATTGCTCTTGGTGGTGCTTTCGTAGCGCTTGCAGATGACTCGTCTGGCAGCTACTGGAATCCTGCTGGCACAGGACACATGAGGGGATATCACGTGGGAGGGATGTATGTCCCAGGGGTGATGTCAGATGTCCTTGGCTTGGACGCTGCGTTCCAGTCTCTTAGCTTGTCGGCTACACCCGTTCAGACTGGTAGCCTCTCTGGCCTAGGTATCGGTCTTACCTGGGCAAACTATACGCTCTCTGGCACTCTGGATGAGCAAGGTGGGGTGCTGTCTGACAGTGATTCTCGCTTTCTGCTCTCGTTAAGCTGGGCATTTGGAATGGGTGATTGGAGTCTAGCGACTGGAGCAAATGTGAAGTACTACAAACACACAACGCGTGCTGGAGCGATGACCGCAGGAGCAGACGGGTTCGGGTTCGATGTGGGTGTTCTGCTGCATGGGAGTTTAGCAGATATTCCCGTTTCATTTGGGTTTGTTTCTTTAGACACTCTCGAAACAACTTTGAAATGGCATGGAACGCCTGGTGAACCATTGGTCTATCTTCCCTGGGTTATGAAGGGCGGAGTGTCAACTTCTTTCTTCGATGGTCTACTCCTTCTGAGCAGTGACTTAGGATATTCTATATCACACTTACATGATAATACGTCAGCTCGCATTAGTTTTGACTCCTTCCATTTAGGGATAGAAGTGACTCCGATAACCCAATTTGTATTAAGGGGTGGAGTTGTCCTATCCCTTGGTGGCAGGATTAGCCTGAGTGCTGGGGTTGGTCTTAAGCCGTGGGAAAACATAACTATAGATTACGCATATGTACATGCACAAGGAGGAGGACTTTCTACAGATAAGCATGTGTTTTCAGCGGAATTTAGTATTCCGTAATTGGCAGAACGTCGCTAGATTTGAGACTATAGCTAACGACAGGCTGGTGTATATGCTAGGGGCCCAGTAGCTTGTGTGGGAGGTGCTCTCTTTCTGGCAGATGGACTAGTAGATTAGGGAGTGGCTTCAACTCGTGTCTAGAGGCGCGTAGATTCTTCCTGGGCGCTAGGTGACTGCATGTGTCCTTCGCTCTTTTTGCCGCTGGGTGTCGATACTCGCTTCCCTATTTCTGGCTGCCGTCACTGATCGCACTCAACAGTTACCCCACGTTTTTTAAGGGTGTCGATTGTCCTAGAAGCAGATGATGTCGCCGAGAGATCCAGCGGATTTCCGGTCAGGGTTATCGTATCTCTTTCTTCCAGCCCGGGGTTGGCCGCAAGCGGCGACAGATCTGTGATCGTGTTGCTCCCTAATCCAAGTATCTTGAGCCTTGTTAGCCCTGATAGGACACTGATGTCGGAGATCTGATTCTGGTCCAGCCATAGTTGCTCAAGATTGACAAGCCCAGCAATGGGTGCGATGTCAGTGATCCTGTTCCCCCACAGGCTCAGGCGCTGCAGCAGCTTGAGATTCGATAGCGGTCTCAGATCTTCGATCTCGTTGTCTCCCAGGCCTAGCCCTTGCAGGTGTGTCAGCCCGGACAGAGGGGCAATGTCTTGTATCTTGTTCCCACCGAGACTCAGCTTCACAAGCGCTGTTAGCCCCGCTAGCGGGGTGAGATCGTTGATGTCGGTATTCGGTAGGCCGAGCCAATAAAGGTGCTTGAGGCCCGCCAGAAGGGTAATGTCGGAGACGGGATTGCCGCCAAGTCCGAGGGTAACGAGATCCGGCAGATTCGCTAGAACGCTGATGTCGCTTACACGGCAGTCCCACAGTCCCAACCAGCGCAGATGTGTGAGTTTGGCAAGCGGCGCGATGTCGAGAACGCGGTTGAAGTCAAGATCGAGTTTGATGAGGTCCACTAGGCCGGCAAGTTGTGTGACGTCAGCGATCTCGTTGCTTTGCAGTAGCAGGATCTCTACGTTGGTCGCTGTGGCGAGTGGCGAGAGATCGCTGATGTGGTTGTCCGACAGATCGACATACTCAAGCGCTGTGCATTGCTCGAGTCCGCTGAGATCTGAGATCTCCTTCCCGGAGGCAAAGAGTGCAGTCAGGGAACCAAGATCGGCCACCGTGATGTCGCCTGCAGGCCTATCGAGCGTTGTGCGGATCGCTGCCTCAAGATGCGAGTCGGGAAACGTTACGCGTGCCGCACACTGCGCTGACATGAGGAGCAGAGTAAGCAGCCCAATCGCTGGCAGCAGCAGCCTATTCGGTTTCCTGATTTCTCGACTGTTCAAGGACACCTCCCGTACGACGTGAGTTTATGCAATGGGGCGTTCCTTGTCATGTCGAAAGCTATATAATGCGACTATGGACTGGAAGACCTATTACCGCAATGAGATGTTGGAACCGGCCACGAAAACGTATCTTGAACGGCTGTTTGTCGCTTCGAAGGAAGATGAAGACATCGATGCACTCGTCAAACGCGGAGCTGTCCTCTCCTTTCCCCACACTGCCGCGCGCTACATCGGCCCGTTGCAGGCGCGTGTCATCTCCGCACTCTACCGCTCCCGAATTAAGCGTGTTATCGCCCTGGGAGTGCTTCACACTTCTACGCTTCCCGGTCCGTATGATGAGCACTATCGCACAGCGCTCGATGACGAGCGTCCATCGAGCAAGCGTCAGGAGGCATACGCTGCGTTGCGGGGAGGGTTCGTACCGGATTGTCGTGTGATCAAAACCGCGTTTGGGACGATTCCGTGTGAAGAGATTGATGGCGCTCTGACGAACAGTGTGCGCATCGATCGGGCGGGAGTGTTGAAGAATGAATTCTCGCTTGATTCCTTCTTCTCGTTGATGTCGTTATATGCAAGGGTGCACAGGATGTTGCCGATTCCTGTTCTACCGATCTACGTAGGGATGACGCGTGACCCGGTGAGCGGTTCATTCGACGTTGCGGATGATCTTGCCGATATTCTTCGATCGATACGGGATCCAGACACAGCGATCGTGACGACCGGTGATATTGTGCACTACGGCACGGCGTATACCCCAGTAGAGAAGATGCTTAACTTGGAGGAAGAACAACTAGAGCCGTTCTTTCGCCTCGAGTGTGAACGAATTCTCGTCTTGGCGATAGAAAAGCAGGATCTCGATGGAGCCTTCCGTGACTCCAACGAGATCCTGCGAAGCGATCAGCGCTATATCCTTCCTGTCATTGCCAAGTATCTGGGGAGCGATGCGCAGTCAGAAATCCTGTCATTCTCTCTTTCAGATTATTCGCAGATACTCAATACAGCTCGCCCGTGTGTTGTCGCTTTAGCCCTTGTCGCCTACGTTCTGCAGGTTAGCGGATGATGAACTGGAACGTGTAGTATTTGATCTGTTGCGGCGAACAGTCGCCACCGACCTGCAAAGCGAGTACTAACTGGAACGGCCCTTGATCGAGTACGCCCGTAGTGAGAGCTAGGCCAGCGTCTGCCTGCGTAATCTCAGAGATCGGAACAATCGTGTCGAACAGATCTCCCCCTGGCGCTAGAGCGATCGATTCATTTGCAAGCACACGCTTGATGGCGCCATCTGGCCCCTTGTTAACGATGTTCACCGTGTTGCCGGAGGGGAGCTGAAGTGAACAACGATCCCATAGAACGGCGATCACAGCTCCCGATGTGTTGTGCAGCCAGAATGGAAGCACGCTTTCGATCTTGTTGCCCACGAGGGGTGTTTTGAACGATATGTGGATTAGATCGTCAATGTACACCGCCTTTTCAGAATAGACTGGCCCGAGCATCTCCAGTGAGACTTGTTGTGGAGCGATTGGTGTTGGCTGGTTGTCTATAGACAATCCTCCTATAAGCAGTAAACCAAGTACAGCCGCGATTATCGCCAATTTGATCTCAGAATTCACGATCACTCACCCCTTTTGTGGACTTGCGTCTGGTAGATTTGATCCATTGTAACTACGTGCGATTGCGCATTGCGCCGCCTGTGACCAGCAAAGACAGGAAACGCGTCACCACCTCAGTGCATGCTTTTGACCCGGGAGAGCGCGTTATTAGTGATGTGTGAAGGGTGATGGGAAGCACATGGAGGTAGTTTGATGCGTATGAGGAAGGCTTGGCCTGTGCATGGTGGTACGTTCGTCGTACAATGGATTGTCTTCATTGATCATGGTGGAGAATCAATCGACAAGGAATCTTGGAGGTAGCATGCCTACAGAGAAGCGTCGTTCACTGACCGCACATGACTTGTACCTGTTTCATGTAGTCTCACAGCCGCAGATTTCACCACGCGGAGATCTGGCTGTGTATTGCGAGCATTCAGTCGATGAGAAGCCGGAGAAGAAGTACGCCCACCTGTGGGCGGTCTCACTTCCAGATGGTGAGCCGCGACAAATCACATACGGCAAGGAGTCCGATACCGTGCCGCGTTTCTCCCCGGACGGGAAGATGATTGCGTTCCTCTCGAACCGCGAGGATGAGAAGCAGTTGCAGATTTACCTCCTTCCGACCGATGGTGGTGAAGCGCGGTGCCTGACCGATCTCAAGGGGACGATCGAGACGTTCTCTTGGTCGTCTGACGGGGCGCATCTGCTGTTGCAGTTCCGCGCCAAAGACCCTGAGGAGATCGAACGAGAGGAAGATGAGGCGAAGAAGAAGCTGGGGACAG
>Ga0307990_1002675_pt1 | contig 14088 bp, 7 predicted proteins | sample EllFjometagen129_FD_203168 | JGI IMG/M metagenome (GOLD analysis project Ga0307990, IMG submission 203168) | Marine microbial communities from Ellis Fjord, Antarctic Ocean - #129 | ecosystem: Environmental > Aquatic > Marine > Unclassified | place: Southern Ocean | collected 2014-10-08
GCGGCTACGGTGAATCAGGGTTCCAGCAAGGTGTATACCATCACCCCCGATACCAATTTTCATATTGTAGATGTCCGGGTGGACGAAAGTTCCGTGGGTGCGGTTTCAACGTATACATTCAGCAACATCACATCCGATCACAGCATCTCGGCAAGCTTTGGTATCAATACCCACACGATAACAGCCGCATCGGTTACCAACGGTAGCATTACGCCAACGGGTGCGGCTACGGTGAATCAGGGTTCCAGCAAGGTGTATACCATCACCCCCGATACCAATTTTCATATTGTAGATGTCCGGGTGGACGGAAGTTCCGTTGGCGCAGTGGTAAGCTATACGTTTAATAATATTACTGCTAATCATACCATCTCCGCGACCTTTAGAATCGACACCTACACCATCACGGCCGCGCCCGTTTCCAACGGCAGCATAGCCCCGTCCGGCACGGCCACGGTAAATCACGGAGCCAGCAAGGTTTATGCAATAACGCCCAATACCAATTATCATATTATCGATGTAAAGGTGGACGGCAGTTCGGTCGGTGCAGTAGCAGGCTATACATTTAATAATATTACCACGAATCATACCATCTCCGCGACTTTTGGAATCGGCACTTACACCATCACGGCCGCGCCCGTTTCCAACGGCAGCATAGCCCCGTTCGGCACGGCCACGGTAAATCACGGAGCCAGCAAGGTTTATGCAATAACGCCCAATGCCAATTATCATATTATCGATGTAAAGGTGGACGGCAGTTCTGTTGGCGCAGTGGTAAGCTATACGTTTTCGGATGTCGCGGCGGACCACAGTCTGACTGCAACCTTTGGAATAAACACCTATACAATCACAGCTACGTCCAGCGCCAACGGAACGGTATCTCCCTCCGGCGCGGTTTCGGTGACCCACGGAAGCAGTCGAACATACACGATCACACCTGATGCGCATTATCATATTGTCGATGTAAAGGTGGACAGCGTCTCTGTGGGTAAAGTAGCTTCCTATGTTTTCAACGATATCGCGAGCGCACATACGATAACGGCGGTTTTTGAAATTGACATTTATACTATTATCGCATCTGTTGACGGGCACGGGAATATTTCGCCGGCAGGTGTTTTGACGGCCGGATATGGTGACAGCCTCGATTTTGCCATTACACCCGAGACTGGATACCTTGTGACAGATGTTCTTGTGGACGGCAAATCTATCGACGCTGTTAATGCCTATATTTTTTCCAAAATTGCGGCCGATCATACGGTTAAAGCAATTTTTGAAGCGGCTAATCAGCCGCCTGTCGCTGCTGCCGGACCTGACCAAACCGTTGGCGAAGGCGTTACGGTTGAATTGAGTGGTCTTAACTCATATGACCCGGACGATGGAATCACACAATTTTTATGGGAGCAGATTGATGGACCGACGGTTGTACTTTTATCCCCGACGGCCGCGGAAACCGGCTTTCAGCCCCCGGACGTAGGCCCCGACGGTGAGTCGCTTGTTTTCCGACTGACTGTCACCGACAGCCATGGGCTGCACGCCTCGGATTCCTGCATTATCAATGTTTCATGGGAGAACATGCCGCCTGCGGCGGTCACCGGACCGGACCGGAATGTTAACGAAAGTGAAAATGTGATTCTGGACGGCTCCGGTTCATATGACCCTGATGCTGATGATGCAATCGCTGCTTATCAATGGGAACAAACAAATGGGCCGCCGATAATTTTATCTGATGCCGGGACTGTTCAGCCAAGTTTTACGGCTCCGGATGTCGGACCCCAGGGCGCTGCTGTGGAGTTTGAGCTGACAGTCATCGATACCGGCGGATTGAAGGGTACTAACACCTGTATTGTTAATATCTCATGGGTAAATCAACCCCCCACGGCCGTCGCCGGGCCCGACCAATCTTTCAATGAAGGTGAGGTCATCACAATTTACGGATTAGCTTCATCAGATCCGGATAATGGGATCGCAATTTATGAGTGGACCCAAACGCAGGGAGCGGCCGTGGTGCTGTCTGATGCCACGGCTATCAATCCAACATTTACCGCTCCCGAGGTTGAATCCGGAAGTATTTTTTTGATTTTTCAATTGACAGTAACCGACAGCCATGGACTGAAAGCTACTGATACCTGTACGGTTAATATTGCCAATAAAAATGAACCGCCCGTTGCAGATGCGGGTTCCAACCGTATCATTCCCGAAGGAGATCAGGTGGTTCTGGACGGTTCGGCTTCGGGTGACTCCGACGGAATCATTGATTCCTTCCTATGGGAACAGACTGCCGGTCCGTCAGTCACACTGTCTGTTCTATCGGCTGTCAAACCAGGGTTCACTGCGCCGCAGGTATCGGTTTCCGGTGCGACTTTGACATTTCAATTGACCGTAACCGATAATGGCGGATTAACAGCCTCGGATACGGTTTCGATCAGCGTCAATGATCTTGTCTCGGCAGACAGCGACGGGGACGGCGTGGCCGATGAGCAGGATGCCTTCCCAGATGATCCGGATGAATGGATTGACAGCGACAACGACGGCATCGGCAACAACAGTGATACGGATGACGACAACGACGGGATACCCGACACCTGGGAGGTTGTATACGGCCTTAATCCTCTGAGTGATGATGCCGGGCAGGATGCCGACGGCGACAATTTCAGTAATATCCTGGAGTATCGGTCTCAAACCAGCCCGACAGATGAAAATTCAATTCCCCCCCAGACCCCGGTGGCAAATGCCGGGTTTGACCAGACCATGACAGAGGGCAGCACCGTCACCCTGGATGGCTCTGCCAGTTATGACCCGGACGGCAGTAATTGTATCTATCAGTGGTCGCAGACCGGCGGGCCCCAGATCGTGCTGTCAGATGAGACGGCCGCGGTTCCAACCTTTGTACCCGGGCCGGTTTCCGGTGATGACGTGGTGCTGACATTTAACCTTAAGGTGACAGATGAGGATGGTTTCGAGGATAATGACCGGATCCATGTGATTGTCCGGGATAATGGCATCACCGGATTTCCAGCCGATGCCGTCACTTTTTATTCCATTGATAATCAGCCCCTTGCCGTTCAGGTTCATGATGGTGGTCACTTGGTCCGGTTGGAGACGGTGGACCCTGATTTTACAGAGGGCACCGGGGACCGGCCCGAATTTTTACCCTACGGACTCATCGATATGGATGTGAAGGCATCGAACCCCGGTGGATCAGTTGTTCTGGACGTCTACCTGCCGGAGGGCGCACCGGAAGATGCCGTATGGTATAATTACAGCGATGCCACCGGATGGCAGGATTACAGCAGCAATAGTGATTTTAACGAAGCCCGGGATCAGGTGACCTTGGTGCTCACGGACGGCGGGGTGGGTGATAACGACCGTCAGGCCAATTCCATGATTATCGATCCCTCCGGTTTGGGTTTCAGCAGTCAGTTATCTGTTGATGATCCGGCTGAGTCCACCAGTGGCGGATGTTTTATCGGCACAGCTGGTACGGGAACTGCTTCAGCTCCCGGGTATCCGGCCGGCTGGATATTGATGGCTCTGGTTGTCGTCTGGGCTTTTAGGCGGAATTTTTTAAGGCAGCGTTGAAGGCGTCGTGAAAAGTCTCCAAGATGTCCGGATTATAATTCGTTTTATCTTTTGTGTACATCCTTTCCCCAAAACCAAAAGCCACTTTGTCTCCGGTGGTTTTTGGTTTTTTTTGGCATAATTTTTTCATGAATATTACGGCGACTGTTTTTATCCGGGCAGGGCAAACCCTGCTGTATCTTGCTTATATCCGGCATCGATGATAGGATTCGCTCCTGTCCTGTGTGTGGATAAATTTCAAAGGGAGAATACTTGGTGAGCCTCTCCGGCAAAAAGAATAAAAGACAGAGAAAACCAAAACGGGGTTTTATGACCGCTGTGGTTGCCAATGCAGATGGCGAAATTTTCGATCTGGAAGGATATGCCGCCGTTGGGCGGGGGGGCGCTGACCTGGTTCCTTTGACCCTGGATGCAACTATAAAAATGCCCTATGGCGGAGAATTGATGTTTCTGCCGGATCGCATGCCCATCGTTTATAATCTGGATACCGGCAGGATAGAAACACTGGCGGAAAATCCCTATGAACCCGGAACACCGCTGTATCCCGTGGCTGCGTTTAATTCTCCGGGGTATGTACTTTCCCGCATATGCGCTTACGAAGAAAAAAAGAGCGCGCAATATCTGCCGTTGTTCGCTTATGGTGCCGTGGGCTGGCACGGTGACAGTTTTCGGTCCGCCGTCATCCTGGTGGACAGTGAAAATCGGCAGGATTTGCGGCTTATGCAGCGTAAAAATGTTGTCGCAGGCATCCATCGAATGCAGGGCATAATGCCGAAAAACCGGCTGCGCCGACATCTTGAAAAATGTGCTTTGGAATATGGATGCCCGGCCGGAAAAAATTTTTTCCTTGGCCGATATGAGGCGCCATTGCCCACTTCAAGATCCTGCAACGCGCGTTGCATCGGCTGTATATCCCTGCAGGAATCGGGTGAAATCATAAACAGCCAGGACCGGATCGATTTTACGCCGTCACCTGAAGAGATTGCCCAGGTCGCCCTGGAACATATCAACCACGTAAAAAAGGCAGTGGTGAGCTTTGGCCAGGGATGCGAGGGGGACCCGTTGCTGGCGGCCCATGTCATTGAACCGGCCCTTCATCTGATACGGGAAAAAACAGCTGACGGCACCATTAACATGAATACCAACGGCAGTCTGCCGGTAGTGATGGAACGACTCTTTGATGCGGGACTCGATTCTATACGAGTAAGCATGAACAGTCTTCGTAAAGAGTGTTATACCGCTTACTTCAGGCCTCGGAGCTATTTTTTAAAAGATGTTTTAAAGAGCATTGAAACGGCGCTGGATCAAGGTAAATTTGTGTCCATCAATTATCTCAACTGTCCTGGGTTTACAGATACCCCGGAAGAGGTTGAGGCCTTTATTGAATTTCGAAAAAAATATCCCATTCATTTTGTTCAGTGGCGCAATTTGAATTTTGATCCGATTCGGTACCTTCAGTTTATGGGTAAGGCGGCAAAACACAGCCCCCCCATGGGCATGCAGACGGCTTTGAAGAAAATCAGTGACACTTTTCCCGATCTTAAATACGGATATTTTAATCCGCCCAAAGAAAACTGGTAAACCCGCTGGCTTAAAGGTTTCGGACAACAACCATCGTAGGGTGGGCTGCGCCCACCAATTGGTTGGGACTCCTGTAAACTCAAAACCGGGTACAAAATTCGGACCAGGCAACTATGAAATGGATAGAAACAAAAGTTATTTTCAGCAGTGACAATAAACTTCAGGCCGCTGAGCTCATTTCCCAGATTTTCCATGATCTGGGTCTTACGGGAGTTGTCATCGAAGATCCTGACGATGAACCAGTGGAAGGCTGGGGAGACGATGCGATACTGAGGCCGGAATATGACGCGGTGATCGGATTCTGGGCCGACAATGAATTTCCCGAAGAAAAACGAATGGTTCTGGAAAATGAGCTCCGGCAGCTGCAGCAGCATATCCGGATATCCACCCGTATTGTTTCCCGAATGGTTAATGATGAGGACTGGGCCGAATCCTGGAAAGAATATTTCTGGCCGGAAAAAATCAGCGAATGTATCACGGTTAAACCGACCTGGCGGGAATATTCGGCCCGGCCCGATGAAATTGTTCTGGAGATCAATCCGGGCATGGCATTTGGTACCGGGACCCATCCCACGACCGCACTCTGCATTCGCATGATCGAGACCTGTTTGCTGCCCGGGCAGTCATTTTTGGATATCGGAACGGGCTCGGGGATTCTCATGATTGCCGCCGCAAAGCTCGGCGCCGGCGGCCTTTTCGGTGTCGACGTAGATGAGGTGGCCGTGGATGTCGCTCGAGACAACCTGCAGCTTAATTGTATCGATTCGGATATTTTTCAGGTAGTGACCGGCAATCTGGTTGATGTGATAAATAAAAAATTTGATGTAGTGGCCGCCAATATTCTTTCCAGGGTGATCTTGCTGCTGCTGGACGATATCAAAAAAGTGATACAAAAAGGAGGGATCTTTATCTGTTCCGGCATCATTGAGGAAGATCGCGATAAGGTGCTGTCAAAGCTCGATGAAATCGGTTTTGACATCCGCCAGGTTGAAACAAAGGAAAGCTGGGTTGCCATAATGGCCGTATTGCGATAACGCTTCCGTAAGGCGAAACGGTTCCGGGGGCACTTAAAATTGCGAATTGTCTTTTGCGCGACCCCTTACGACCAGGGAAAAAAGACTACACCTGAACATTAAATTACGGTGCCTTTGCACGGGGCCTGTTTTTGCCCATGCCGTTGCTTTAAGGTCACCTCTGGATATGGTTTAACCGAGGTGTTCCGCCCGTGTTAAACGCCATCGCGCCTCTGATTCAAAAAAATGCTTGACCACGGTTTCATACTGGTGTGCTGTTTTTGTTTTGAAGATTTTTTTCTGAATTTTGCGGCTGTCTTCAAAGGATAAGGCAAAGTATTTCCAAAACCCTTTCATCCTTTCGACAAGGTGTGACGGGCCCTGAAATATTTTAAGATATCCGCCATACAGGTCGTCGTGAAAACAGTGCATGATTTCGATTTTATTTTCAAAGGGATCTTTGCCGGTTTTGATTACAGCCGGAAGAAACGGATTGGCAATTACCCCCCGCCCGATCATCCAGTTTTTTATACCCGTAAAGCGGTCAGACAGCTGTATGAAATCATCCAGTGTGGTTATGTCCCCATTGTATGTAACCGTATGCTTTGACAGGCCCAGGCATTTTTCAAAAGTGTCCAGATCAATAGCGCCTTCATACATCTGAACACCGATACGCGGATGGATAACCAGTTCCTTCAGGGGATAGCGGTTCAATATGGGGAGAAGCCGGAATATTTCGTCGGCATTTTTTCGTCCCAGACGGAGCTTGATGGACAATGCATTGGGTATGGCCGGAATGGTTGCCGCTAGAAATTCTTCGATTTTATCGGGAAAAGGAAGCAGGCCCGACCCCCGGCCCTTTTTAGCGACCATGGGGAAAGGACAGCCCAGGTTCCAGTTGACGGCGGTATAGCCCAGGTCAAACAAGTGACGGGCCAGAAAGGAAAAATCCCCCGGTGATTTACTTAAAATCTGGGGTACAAGGGGTATCCCCCTGTTATTCTCCGGCACAAGATCCCTGATTTGTGATGGTTTGATGCGATGGCCTTTCAATGTCGGGACAAAGGGGGCCATGGCACCGTCGAGCCCTTTGAAATATTTTAAAAATGTGTTTCTGAAGACAGCGTCGGTATACCCCCGCATGGGTGCCAGATAAAGCTTATGTGCCATATTTTTTTACCTTTTGGCAATTCATGAGGACGATAAAGTAAATATATTCAGACCCCGTTACGATTGAGGGGCTTTCAAAGAGTTTAAACGAAATATTGGCAGCGCGGAAACACAGACCGACGCCCTCTACTAATGCCTTCTGGGTACTGTATTTAGGGTCCTCTGCTTACTTGACAAAAAGCATCTCCTGGTAAGTGGGCAGTGCCCAGTGGTCATCGGCGACTACCGCCTCGAGTTTGTCGGCATATTCACGCACCGCCTCCATGGCCGGAAGGATTTTATGGCAGCAGAACTCTGCCTGGGATTGCAGCTCCTCCTGCCTTTGGACGATAAGCGCCTTGAGTGCCGCGTTGGCGGTCTTCAGCCCCTTTGCCAGTCCGGTTACCTCTTCAAGGGCGCCGGTGTCCGGTTTTATGCCTGCTTTTGCAAGTTTGATACAGTTGTCGGCAAGCTCACTCTGGTAGCGTATGGCCGAAGGGGTGATGATGGTATCCGCCATTTTCACAACGAGCCTGGCTTCAACGGCAATCTTTTTGACATACTGCTCAATGTGGATTTCATACCGGCTTCTTGTTTCTGATGGGGTGAGCACCTTGTGCCGGTCGTAAAGGGCAATGGTCTCTTTTTCAATCAATACCGGCAGGGCCTCGGCAGACGTCTTGAGGTTGGGCAGACCGCGTTTTTTCGCCTCCTCCTGCCACTGTTCGGAGTATCCGTCACCGTTGAAAATCACTGCCTTGTGTTCTTTGTAGACCGACTTCAACAGCTTTTGGACAGCGCTGTTAAATTTTTCCGGAGCACCCGCGGTGGCTTCTTCCAGCTGTGTGGCAAGATCGTCGATGGCATCTGCAACGATGGTGCTGATGGCTGTTAGGGCCACCGCCACGGCCTGATCCGAACCTACCGCACGGAATTCGAATCGGTTTCCGGTGAAGGCAAACGGGCTGGTCCTGTTTCTGTCACCGGAATCCTTTGGCAGCGGCGGGATCACGTCAACGCCGATATTCAAATTTTCTTTCGGACTTGTTGTGGTTGCCGGTGTCCCGTTGGAGATCTGCTCAAAGACCCTGGTAAGCCCTTCCCCGAGAAAGATGGACATGATGGCCGGAGGTGCCTCGTTGCCGCCGAGGCGATGGTCATTGCCGGCAGTGGCAACAATCGCTCTCAAAAGTTTTGCGTTTTTGTGCACGGCTTGGATGATGGCGGCACAGAAAACCAGAAACTGGGCGTTGTCCTGGGGGGTGTCGCCCGGGTCCAGCAGGTTGCCCTGGCTTGCGTTGCCAAATGAGTAATTGACGTGTTTGCCGGATCCATTGATGCCGGCAAAAGGCTTTTCATGCAGCAGGCACTCCATGCCGTATTTTTTTGCCATTTTTTTCAGAGTAACCATTACCAGTTGCTGATGGTCGGTGGCGATGTTGGCCGATTCAAATACCGGAGCCAGTTCAAACTGGCCCGGTGCCACTTCATTGTGACGGGTTTTGGCAGGAATTCCGAGCTTGAACAGTTCCCGTTCAACTTCGAACATAAATGCGAGCACGCGTTCCTGGATCGCCCCGAAATAGTGATCGCCGAACTCCTGTCCTTTGGGCGGGGGGGCCCCAAAGAGGGTGCGGCCGGTCATGACAAGGTCGGGACGGAGATTGTAGAAATTGTTGTCCACAAGAAAATATTCCTGCTCGGCCCCACAGGTTACCGCGATCATTTGCTCGGAATGGTCCCCAAAAAGCCTAAGGATTCGCTGGGCTTGTCTGTTTAAGGCCTGTGCCGCTCGCAATACCGGTGTTTTTTTGTCCAGGGCCTCGCCGGTATAGGAGACAAAAACTGTGGGGATGCACAGGGTTTTTCCGTTGGGGTTTTCCATGATGTAGGCGGGACTGGTGACATCCCAGGCCGTATATCCCCGGGCTTCAAAAGTCTGGCGGAGTCCTCCGTTGGGAAGGCTTGATGCGTCGGGTTCACCCTTGATCAAGGCTGATCCGGTAAAGTCGAGGATAACACCGCCCTTACCATCCGGGGATAGAAAGCTGTCGTGCCGTTCGGCGGTCAATCCGGTCAGCGGATAGAACACGTGTGCAAAGTGTGACGCACCTTTTTCCCGTGCCCAGTCCTGCATTGCCGCGGCAACGACATCTGCGATATTGATGTCGAGAAGAAATCCTGTTTCGATTGTTTTTTTCATCGATGTGAAGGTCTCTTCCGGAAGCCGCTTCTGCATCTCCTGCATGCTGAAGACGTTGACGCCAAAGAGTTCGCCAGAGGGTTTTTCGACGAATTTCATCGATTTTTCAATCGGTCGGTAGTTGTTGATTGCTGCGATGGCAGTTAAGCGCGATTTGCTTCCACTCATTTTTTTCAATCTCCTTTTTGATATTGTCAACACCGGTAAAGCCGGAGGTCAATTACATTGAAACGATAATAGTTTTTGTATAGCAATATGCATGCCATGCGTTTAAAATATATGTAATATATTGAAAATAAAGTAAAAAATTGTTTTTCGGGTCAAATATTACGAGGTACAAGATTACAAAAATGTAAAAACTGATTACATTCTTGTATTGTGAGATGAATAAAATTCTCACCCGGTATCCCTATAATAATTGCCACTTTTTACAGGGTATTTGTCATTTATGTCAATAGCCGACTGGTGGTTTTTGGCTATTTCCCATTGGCGGAGCGGGTGATGACCTGGAAATCTGAAGTGTATCAGCGCAGATTGCAATGGCTCAGATTTTGTTTTACAAGTGTATTCTTTTATGAGATATTCCAAGCATCCGGCGTATTTGAGCCTCTGATTCGGTTTTGTGCATAGTTTGGCCGGGTATTTGGTTTTGGTGTCATCCACCTCACAGACCGGATCCCCATACGGTATTTTTTTTAAAATTTGATTTGCGCTTCCCCTTGGATCTTTTATTTTTCTGTTGGTATGAACATTGCGTCTAATATTGCATTCGATTCGGATAGCCGGAGATCAAGTCATTTTTCTAATATGAAAATTCGGTTCCTCTAATCTGTAATTTTTTACTGAAAGCAGCATGCTGCGGCTGATCGGCATCAACCATTGAATATGAGGTATAGTTTATGAAACGTAATTTACATGCAGGTAAGCATCTCAACGGGGGGCTGAGTCTGAATATCCTCACCGATGACGAGGTCAATGAGATTCATCTCGGGACCCTGGAAATTCTTGAGACCACCGGGCTCTTTATTGAAGGAAAAGAAGCCCTGGATTGTTTTGAAAAAAGCGGGGCCATGGTGGATCGAGATAAAAAAATTGTCAAGATCCCCCAGTTTATCGTCGAGGATGCCATCCGGTCGGCCCCTTCGAAGGTAATTCTTTACGGCCGTGATCCCAGGCACGACATCGTTCTGGAGGGCAACCGGGTCCACTTTACAAACTTTAGCCAAGGGATAATGATCAACGACCCTTATACCGGTGAATACCGGGAACCGGTCAAACAGGATCTTGTCAACAGTGCAAAGGTGATCGATTATCTGGATGAGGTGGATTTTTGCGAAAAGGCCTTAGGTGCTCAGGATGTACCCCTGGAGAGCGTGCCCCTGCACAATGCCGAAGCCTATCTTACCAACACCACCAAGCACTGTGCATTTGGGGTGACTGGCGGGAAGCTCCTTAAAAAAATCATCGAAATGGCCGCTGCCATTGCCGGAGGTATGGACAAGCTCAAAGATCGGCCCCTGGTTTCTTTTACAACCTGCCCGGTCAGTCCGTTAAAACTCATCAATGAATCCTGTGAGATCATCATGGAATCGGCCCGGGCTGGTCTGGTGTGCAACATCACGTCCATGGCTCTGGCAGGCGCTACCGCGCCGGTGACTCTGGCAGGCGCCCTGGTTACTCACAATGCTGAAATCCTGGGGGGACTCACCCTTTCGCAGCTGACCCGAAGGGGAGCGCCGGTGATTTACGGCAGTTCCACCACGGCCATGGACCTGAAACTGGCGGCGGCAACGGTGGGAACCCCGGAATGTGCTCTGGTCAGCGGGGCGGTGGTCCGGCTGGCCCGATATTACGCATTGCCCAGTTATGTCGCCGGTGGGTAGGGCGATTCAAAGATAGGCGACTGGCAGATGGGCCATGAAAAGACACTCACCGGACTGATACCCGCATTGGCAGGTGCCAATATGATGTACGGTCTGGGGATGATCGAAAGCGGCATCACCTTTGATTTCGCCCAACTGGTTCTTGATTGTGAAATGGCCCGCATGATCAAACACACGATCCAGGGTATTCCGGTAAACGACGATACGCTGGCTCTGGATGTTATCAAGGAGGTCGGTCCCTTTGGCGAGTTTCTCACCCACAAACATACTTTTGATGGGATGCGGAATCAATCGCGACCGGAGTTCATCGATCGGCGCACGCGTGATGTCTGGAAAACCGCAGGGGCCATCGGCAGTTATGACCGGGCCATGGGAAAGGTGCGATATATTCTTGAAAATCATACCCCGCAGCCGCTTCCGGATGAGGTCCTGGCAAAGATCCGTTCCATCGTCGAGGAAGCCGAAGCGGAGATGGGCATTTAGCGTAATGACAAAAATGTCATAATTGATATCCATCCAGAAAGGGTGGCTTTTAGTTTCTTGACACCTCATCACCGTTGATTTTGGTTGAAGTGCCCTCTACTGCCCGAAACGGGCGGGTGTTAGAAAAAATTGGAGATGTGGATATCGGGATAGCGGCAGAGACGTACCAAAAATACAAAAGTCTGGACTTTTAATTTTTTTTAAATCATGGCTGCAGCACCCGGCTGTATCGATATTTATGATCGCAATGAACAGTTTGCCTTTCAGCTCGGCAATGTAGCCCGGAACCAGACCCGATTCGGTGTCGGTTGCACCAACCTCTACTACCAGGACCCGGTTACGGACAAAGTAGAACCCTTTAGCCGCAATCATATGGTGCTTTCGGTAAGGCTGGGAGATCGACTGGACGGTTTTGATGTGGTTACTACCCCTGGGATTGTACAGGAACTGCCGACGGCGCATGCTGATTTATATGCCAGTCTGGAAATGATTGCCAATACTGTTAAACCACTGGTGGTGTTGATTTCAGAGCCCGGTTGCTTTGAAATCGTCATAGACCTTTTCGAGCATCTCCATGGAGACCTGTCCCGCAATCCCTTTGTCATCCCCTATTTTAACCCCATCACACCGCTGGTGTTAAATGCGAAGACCACCGGAAAAATCGCGGCCACCGGCCGTCGGGGGCTGCCTTTTATCTACAACAATTACGGGATGTCCGGTGCCACCGCCCCGATTACCCCGGCAGGTACCCTGGCTGTGTTGAATGCGGAACTGCTGGCGGGTCTGGTCTATGCCCGACTCCTGAAAGAGGGTACACCGGTAATTCTTGGAAGCCTGCCTGCCGGTTTTGACATGAAAACCATGATGAGTCTGTATACCCCCCATACCATGCTGCTTAACCTGACCAGTGCCGAGATGATGGCCCACTACGATCTGCCCTACTCGGGTACTTCCGGAAACGACACCGGCTGGGGTCCGGATCTGCTGGCCAGCGGCACCTTCTGGATGAACCATTTGACCGCTTGCCTGGGCAAAGTGAGCCTGGCCCCTTCTGTAGGAAGCAATTTTAATTCCCTGGCCTTTTCCCCGGCTGCCGTGGTTTACGCCAATCAGGTGATCCGTCAGGCCCGGTTGTTTTCTGCGGGGTTCAGGGTGAATGACGAGGCTGTCGCCATGGACGAGGTCGCCGCCATCGGTCCGGCGGGAAATTATCTCATGGCAGACAATACCTGCAAGCTTTTTCGAAAATTCGATTATGGCAATGAGATCTGGCCGGGTTTGACCCTTGAACAGTGGCAGGCCGAAGGAGAGCCCAGGGCCGATGACTTGATCAGGAATTATACCCGGCAACTGTTGGCGGATCTCAGTGCCCCGAAGGATTATGAAGAGTTGACGGCAAAAGGGGAAGCCTATATTGCCCGGGCAACCGGCGGTTGATATTCCGGTCCGTCCGGGGTGGCATTCTTTCCGGATCGTTTTTGGGTCCATCTTCAGTCTTATTTCAACGGGGAAATATTTCCCCGTTGAAATGCTTTGAATATGACCCCGGCTCGTTGGCCGTATTTGTTCAATTAATTGAATCTACGTCTCTGGCCTCCCCAATTCAGGAGAAAAATCGGTTTAGCCGCCGGCTATTATTTTTACTGCATCAATCAGCCTTTCCGCTTCCTGCTGGGTATTGTAAATCGATACACCAACGCGTGTCACCCCGCCTTTTTCAAGCAAACCGAGTCGCTCGATGGGTCGGATGCCATAAAAATGGCCGTCCCATGCACAGATTCCTTTCTCGCCAAGAAGGGTGCAGACCCGGATCGGATCCATTCCCTCCACGGTAAAGGATACGGTAGGCGCTCTCAGGGAAGATCGATGAGAGGGGCCGATTAAAGTTGTTCCCGGGATATCCCCGAGTCCGGTATGGATATCTGTTGCCAGGACCTCTTCATAGGTTCCGATGCGCTGCATTGCGGTAACCAGTCGGGCACGCAGGTCATGGCCGGTGCCGAAGGTGGCGATATAATCGATGGCTGCATTGACGCCGGCAATGGCGGCGTGGTTCAATGTGCCGGTTTCGATGCACCAGGGGGCCTGCTGTTCCTGAGTTCTTAAACGGTCGCAGGGCAGGCGGTTGAGCAGGCCGGTTTTTGCATAAAGGATGCCCACGTGCGGTCCGTAGAATTTGTAGGCGGAGCAAAACAAAAAG
>Ga0307990_1002676_pt1 | contig 14086 bp, 9 predicted proteins | sample EllFjometagen129_FD_203168 | JGI IMG/M metagenome (GOLD analysis project Ga0307990, IMG submission 203168) | Marine microbial communities from Ellis Fjord, Antarctic Ocean - #129 | ecosystem: Environmental > Aquatic > Marine > Unclassified | place: Southern Ocean | collected 2014-10-08
CCAAACCCTGGAGCTTTCTCCACACACACAAAACACCGACTCAACGGTCGAAGCGATTCTGAAGAGTGTTGAGCAGACCCGTGAGTTGGGGTATGCGATGGACGAAGAGGAATATGTTCCCGGGGTGCGCTGCATCGCCGCCCCGATCAACAACGCCTTTGGAAAAACGATCGCGGCAGTCGGCATCACCGCCTCCACGGCCACCTTCACCAAATCAAAAATCGGCTCCATGGCCAAAAAACTGAAAGCCGCCACAGCAGAAATCTCCACCAACATGGGATTCAGCCACTAATACGGAAGCAATTTATTTCGTATTGATCAGATCCAAAAAAAGATTTTACCACCCGCTTCGCTAGAGGAACCTCCGAGGGAGTCTGAGGGGATATTCTCTGTCCTGCTCCGAAGTCTGCTCTAGCGAAGCGGGTGGTGAAAAAATACTTATCCCGTTAATTCCATATGACTTTTTTCCCTGTAAGCCGTAACGGTCCGAAGCCGTTTTTCGTGCTGTTATTATTGCAGGATAAAGGCGCTCTTTTTCCGGATTCCTTGTGGGGATGAAGAGGTACCGACCCGAACCTCAAACCGCCCGGGCTCAACCACCCATTCATTTTCTTGGTTGAGCATCCGAAGATCGCGGTGCGGCGAAAGTGTAAATTTCACCGTTTTGGTTTCGTTCGGCTTAAGCGAAACGCGCTCGAATCCACGCAGAATCTGGTCGAACGGCGCAACAGACGCAACCGTGTCACTGATGTAAAGCTGTACCACTTCGTCACCCTGGCGACTTCCGGTATTTGTGATATCACATGAAATCATGATGGGGTCATCCGCTGTCGGGTTTTTCGGTTTAATCTCCAAGTTGGCATACTCAAAAGAGGTGTAACTCAAGCCATACCCAAAATAATAGAGCGGATCAATTGCGCGGGTGACCCCCCACCCGTTTTCATCGGCCTTTTTGTTTTGCGCACCCCAGGCACCATTACGGTGCGGGATACACAACGGTAGCTGTCCGACAGTCTGCGGAAAGGTGAGCGGAAGTTTTCCGCCGGGATTATATTCCCCAAATAGCGTTTCCGCCACAGCCTGCCCCACCTTCTCGCCACCGTGCCAGCAAACCAGAATACCGGGCACATTCCGGTCGATCCAGTTGATTGAGGCCGCTCGTCCAATCATCAAAACCACCACCACCGGTTTGCCGGTCTTCACCATTTCCTGCGCTAAAAGGCGCTGGTACCCGGGAAGGTCCAATGAGCTGCGTGAAAGGGACTCCCCGACCGTTTCATGATTATCGCCCAACACCACGACAATCGCGTCGGCTTGCTTGGCCATTGCAACCGCTTTATCGATCTCGGCCTGCGCCTTTGCGCTGGGTGGCTCGGGCAGCCAGTCGGATACGGGAAAGCGTTTGTCCTTAAACTCGACCCCCTTCGTATAAAGAACCTTGGCTCGATCTCCCAGCAGGGTCTTGATGCCCGCATAAGGCGTGATCACATCCGAAATGGACGGGCCGTAACGGCTGATCATCGAACCGATGTCGTCTGCCCCCGGGCCGGTTACCAAAAGGGTCTTCACACGGTCGGCATTCAGCGGCAGCACCCCTTCGTTTTTGAGCAATACCATTGCCTCTCTCGCCGCCTCTAAAGTAACCGCTTCGTGTTCAGGGCAATGAACTACTTTCAGGGCCTCGTCTCCATCGACAACCGGTTCGTCGAACAGGCCGAGTTCAAACTTCACGCGCAGCACATCAGCCACACGGGAATTGATGGTTTCTTCACTGATGCGACCTTCTTTTACCAACTTTCGCAACGGCTCAACAAATTGCTCCATCGGCCGGAAATTGGTGCGCACATTCAGCCCGGCCTTGACCGCCATCACGATGGCCTCTTCAAAATTCTCCGCCACGCCGTGCTGCCTGTAGAGACGATCTACCGCTCCGCTGTCCGATACCACATAACCCTTAAAGCCATATTCATTGCGCAGCAGCTCGGTCAGGAAGTAAGGGCTTCCCGTAATCGGAACGCCATCATAGGTGTTGTAAGAACTCATCGTGCCCTTGGGCGATGCTTCCGTAAATACTTTCTGGAACGGATGCAGCAGAATTTCCTGCATGTCGCGGAACGGGATCTGCGGATCGGTTCGGCCCCGGCCATCGCGCCCGCCGTTCGGGTTGCTGTAGGCTGCAAAATGCTTCGGCGTCGAAGCGACACCCTGCGACTGCAAGCCGAGCGACTGTTGCTTGCCCAGTTCGCCAACTAGAAAAGGCGATTCGCCGTAGCACTCGACGGTTCGTCCCCAGCGCGGATCACGCACAGTATCGAGGATCGGCGAATAGATGTTCGAGTAGCCCAGCGCTTTGCCTTCTTTCCCTGTAATTTCGCCAATGCGGCGCACCAGGCTTCTATCGAAGGTGGCACCGATACCCAGCTGATTGGGGAAGTTGCTTGCACGGGCATGGCAGACCCCGCGAATGCCCTCGTTGGTAAAGTCGACAGGAACCCCCAGCCGGGTCTCTTCCGTAAACCAGCGTTGTACGATATTGATCAGCTCGACGTGCTTATCGAAATCAATATATTCCAGCCCCTGCTTGTTCACGCCGTTGCCATGTTCATCAATATTGGCCACGCCATCCTTCCAGACCCTGTCTTTCCAGGATTCATCGGGAAGTGGTTTTTTCAACACCCGCTTATAGCCATAGATGGTGCCCATCTGACAGATCTTTTCATCCATCGTCATACGGGCCAGCAAATCGTCCACTCGTTTCTCAACGGATAACGCCGGGTTCTCGTAGGGATCCATCGTCCCGTTTTTATTCCGGTCGACCCATCCATCATGATAAAGATTCGCAGTATATCCCGTTGCAACCATTAGGCCGGCCACTATGGAAAAAACTATTTTTTTCATGATATTCCCTCCGTTGCTTTTACTGCGCTCTACTCTTTGAACTTTTCCCGGTAGGCCCAAAGGCCAAGGGCAGGATTGCTGATGTAAAAAATCTCTTCGCCGTCGGGCATCGTGTTAAAGCCGTCCTTCAGCGTTTCCGGGTTGTAACGCACGGCCATCTCATCGTACGGAACCGCCTCAAATCCGACCGAGCGAACCTCATCAAGGGTAACGCCGTCGCCGGGGCAATAGGTGATCGAAAAACGACCTTCGGACGAGCCGTGGATCAAATGCGCCGCTGCGCTGAGATTGCTTCTCAATTCCTCATCCTCTTCGACGAACTTGAGCGTGGCGGGTGTTCCGTTGTACCCGAACTTGCGGATCAGCTTGTCGATGGTCGGATCTTCTCCAAACTCTTTAAGCGCCGGAGCCAGCACAATCAGCTCGCCGCCGTCGGCAATTGCCATGCGGGTGCGGTAAACCGACTTGTTGCCGAGCCAGGTGCTCTGAAATTCATGCGGGTCGAGATAGACCACCACCTTCTTCGGCTCGCGGTCGAGCAAGGTGATATTCACCTTCTGCGCCAGCTTGCAGGCTTCGTTGTAGCACTCCACATCATCACTGGAATAGAACCCGCGCATGTGTATCTCGCCGGTGGAGTAGTCCTGCTCCATTACCGTCAGAATGTAAGTGATCGGCAGATCGCTCAAAAAAGTGTCAACCGCATGATTGAACAGCTTCCGCACCGGTGTATCGGTCTGGCCGAGAATCGTCTCCATGTTGCAGACCGCGCCGAGAAAGTGCGACTTGTTAATGATGTCCGCCCCGCCCGCGCCAACGACGATGTTCTTCGTGTAATTGGCCATACCGACCACTTCGTGCGGAACCACCTGCCCCACCGACAAAATCAGATCGTAGCCATCGAACAGCATTTTATTCACTTCAACGACGACCGAAAAATCAACTTTGCCACCGGAAAGTTCGGAAAGCATTTCGCCCGGAACTTCGCCCTTGCGAACCACCCCGTTGCGCCAATCGTGCACCTTGAATGCATCCAGCGGAATGGTCTCACCGAACATCATGCGCAATTGCTCCTCGGTCATTGGATTGTGCGTTCCAAGGGTTGGAAGAATATCGACCTGCACCCCTGCGGCGGTCAGCTTTTCATAGACCATCGCCGTGATCGGCCCCGCCATAGAGTTCAACCGCGTATGATCCGGAGGGAGAATCAAGCAACGGCGTTGCGGCACAGCGCTTCGCGGCGCAAGGGCATCATTAGTTCCAAGGGTTGGAAAATTATCACACTTGCGCAAGTGTGATAATTTAGAATTTTCCAAGGTTTGGAAAACCAGTTCGCGCAGTTCGTCCTGCGCGATCGAAACATTCTCTCCGAATTTGCTGATCATGACTTCTCCTCTTATAGGACAGGGGTGTTGTTTCCTCGCGTCTCTGTATTCAGAGAGCCTGTGCATTCACACGCTCCCGAATACGAGACTCGACCGAAGGAAAAGAGGTTTCGCTATCGCGAGGCAGTGACCCTCGGGAACGTCAACCGTGTCCTGCAATCCTTTTTCATCGGTTAATTAAGCACTGTAAGTGGAGGCAGCGGTGTTGCCGCCGCGGCCGGTCCAGTTGGTGTGGAAAAACTCGCCGCGCGGTTTGTCAACGCGTTCGTAGGTGTGCGCACCAAAGTAGTCGCGCTGCGCCTGCAGCAAGTTAGCCGGCAAACGCGCAGCACGGTAGCCATCGAAGTAAGCCAGCGCGGCGGTGATGGCCGGCATCGGAATGCCGAGTTCCACCGCAGTCATGATGACGCGACGCCACGCAGCCTGCGCATTTTCGACGGCGTCTTTGAAGAACGGGTCGAGCAGCAGGTTGACGAGGTCGGGGTTGGTGTCGAATGCCTCTTTAATATTTCCGAGGAAAACCGAACGGATGATGCATCCCCCGCGCCACATCAGCGCGATTTCGCCATTGTTAAGCTTCCAGTTGTATTCTTTGGCCGCTTCGCGCATCAGCTGATAGCCCTGCGCGTAGGAAACAATCTTGGAGGCGTAAAGCGCCTGTTTGAGATCGGCAATCAGCGCAACTTTGTCGCCATCAAATTCTGCCACCGGACCCCGGAGAACTTTCGAGGCTTCAACGCGTTCCTCTTTAAGCGCGGAGAGACAGCGGGCGAAAACGGCTTCGCCGATCAACGTCAGCGGTTGCCCAAAATCGAGCGCAGTAACGGCGGTCCATTTGCCGGTACCCTTCTGGCCGGCGGTATCGAGAATCTGATCGATCACGGCTTCGCCGTCGTCGGTTTTATAACCGAGGATATCACGCGTGATTTCGATGAGGTAGCTGTCGAGCTCGGATGCGTTCCAGTCGGACAGCACATCGCACATCTCTTCGTTGGAGAGGCCGAGGCCTTCCTTCATCATCTGGTAAGTCTCGCAGATCATCTGCATGTCGCCGTATTCGATGCCGTTGTGAACCATCTTCACAAAATGGCCTGCACCGTTTTCGCCGACCCATTCGCAGCACGGCTTCCCGTCATCGGTCTGCGCACAGATTTTCTGAAAAATCGGTTTCACCGCATCCCACGCTGCGGGAGAACCGCCGGGCATAATGGACGGACCGAGTAACGCGCCCTCTTCGCCGCCGGAAACGCCGGTGCCGATATAGAGCAGCCCCTTGCTTTCGACATATTCGGCGCGACGGATCGTGTCGGGATAATGGCTGTTACCGCCATCGATGATGATATCGCCCGCTTCGAGGTGGGGAATCACCTTTTCAATAAAGTCGTCAACAGCCTGCCCCGCCTTAACAAGCATCATCACTTTGCGCGGGCGTTCGAGCAAGGCACAGAACTCTTCAATGCTATGCGCACCGATAAAATTTTTGCCCGCACCGCGTCCGGCGATAAATTTGTCTACTTTTTCCACCGTACGGTTATAGACCGCTACGGTGAATCCTTTGCTTTCCATGTTGAGAACCAGGTTCTCACCCATGACCGCTAAACCAATCAATCCAATATCTGCTTTCATAATCAAAACTCCGTTTTGAATGGAGTACTGGAGTAAAGGAGTATTGGATGGATTGGAAACATTCCAAACACCCTTCACTCCAACAATCCATCACTCCACGATTCCATATTTCCTATCTCTTAACCCGTGCGTTTCCGTTCCAAATGCTCCACAGCTGATCTTCATCCACGGGCTGAGCATAATCGGTCAACAGGGTTGCTGCAAGGGCTCCACTGGCCCAGCCGAAGCGGGCGCATTTCTGAACATCCCATCCTTTGAGAATCCCGTACAACAAACCGCCGACAAATCCGTCGCCGCCGCCAATGCGGTCGAGCACGCCGATCTCGCGCGGCTTGACGACTTCCCAGTCGCTTCCGTCGGTAACCAGTGCTCCCCACATATGGCAATTGGCCGAAACCACTTCGCGCAACGTGGTCGCAAAATATTTTGCATTGGGGTAGGCGGCCTGAACCCGGCCGATCATTTTCTTAAAGCCGTCGATTTTTTCATCCAGCCCAGACCCGCCCGCTTCCGGACCTTCAATGCCGAGGCAGAGCTGAAAGTCCTCTTCATTACCAATCAGAATGTCAGCGCGCGAAGCGATTTCGGCAAAGGCTTCAGAAAGCTCTGTTTCTCTGCCTTTCCAGAAGCTGGCGCGGTAATTGAGGTCGAACGAAATCAGTGAACCGTTTTCTTTAGCCACCCGTGCGATATCGAGACAGAACTGACTGGTCTTAGGAGAGAGCGCGGCGATGAGTCCCGACAAATGCACAATCTGTGCACCCTCTTCGGCAAAAATACGATTGAGATCAAAATCGTCCACACTGAGCTCGCGGCCGACTTCACCGGCCCGGTCGTTTTGAACCCGCGGACCCCGTGAGCCCCAGCCGCTATCGGCCATATTGATCTGATGACGGAACCCCCAGGGAGTGCCCTGCTCAAATTCCGGGCCCTCAAAATCCATTCGGCGGCTTCCGAGATTATCTTTGATAAAATGCGCGACGGGGCTGTCTTTTACAAATGCCGTCAGAACTTTGACCGGCATCCCGAGAAAGGAAGCCACGCTCGCTACGTTCGTCTCAGCGCTGGTGGCCTGCATTTTAAATGTGTTACTGCAGTGAAAGGGTTGCGAATCAACCGGCGTCAACCGGATTCCCATGCTGGTTGGAACAAGCAAAGAATACTTTTTAGTTACTGCGTCTGTCATTTGTCCTCCTTTTTTAAAGAAACAAATATAGCTCCTCAATTGTTTGAGACAAGGATTTTTTGAACAAAATTGATGACTTTTACATCTTCAGGTCACCCTATTCCCGCCGTTTTGAATTTAAAAAAACAATGAGCGAAATTTTTAATACCGACTGGAATCACGAACGGGTGCGCGCCGGTATGCGCTGATTCGGCCCCGTCAATGACGTGACCATTCAGAATCCCCTTTGCAACTGGCGAACAAGACATCTGCGCCCAGCTCAGCTGATTTCGTCGCCAGACAAAAAGTTGAGTGCAAGCTCCGCCTGTTTCAGCCTGCTTCAGCGACTTTCTCTAGAGCGGCTTTCACCTGAGCGGTGATCACATCCCACTGCTTGCCGGCGATCTGCTGCTTGGTAGCCAGCCACGAGCCGCCAATGACACTGACAACCGGCATCGAAAGCCAGTCGTTCATGTTGCCGGGGTTTACGCCGCCGGTCGGGCAAAATGTAACGCCAAGTGACGCATAGGGAGCGGCAAAGTTTTTGAGCATCGCCGGTCCACCTGCGGCTCCAGCCGGGAAAAATTTCAACAACTTGCAGCCCAGCGAAAGCCCCTGCTCGATTTCCGAGGGGGTCATCACCCCGGGAATAAAGAGCGTATCGTTATCCTGGAAATAGCGAACCGTATCCGGATTGAGTCCCGGCGCGAGACCGAAACTGACCCCGGCATCAATACTCATCTTCGCCTGATCCGGCGTAACCACCGTACCCGCCCCGACCAACATGTCCGGAAACGCTTTTTTGATGCGCGCGATCGCCTCGAACGCAGCGGCGGTGCGGCAGGTCACTTCGATGATATCCATGCCGCCCTTAAGAATTGCTTCGGCCAGCGGCTCAGCGTCGTTAGCGTCTTCAATTACAATCACCGGAATTACCGGACGGCTTAACAATTCATTTAACATAACTTTTCTCCATTTGTACGGGCGCGATGTATCGCGTCCCTACCTATCTACACGCGCGCCGGCACCGGCAACAATTTTTTCAACTTCGGCGAGCGAGGCCATGGTGGTGTCACCGGCCGTGGTCATGGCGAGCGCGCCATGCGCGGCGCCATACTCGACGGCCTGCTGCGGATCACCCAGCTCCATCAAGCCGTAGATGAAACCGGAGGCGAAGCTATCGCCGCCGCCAACACGGTCCATAATTTCAAGCTCCGGTCGATGCGTGGACGTATAGAATTCACCGTCACACCAGCTCATGGCACCCCAGTCGTTGACCGTTGCGCTTTTGACACCGCGCATCGTGGTGGCCGTTGCTTTAAAATTCGGGAATTCCTCAACCGCTTTTGCGATCATTTTCTGGAAGGAGCCAACCTTGAGGTCGGTCAGGTTTTCATCCGCGCCGTCGATTTCAAACCCGAGACAGGCGGTAAAGTCCTCTTCGTTGCCAATCATCACATCGACATACTTGGCGATTTCGCGGTTGATCTGCTGACATTTTTCAATGCCGCCAAATCCTTTCCAGAGCGAGGGGCGGTAGTTGAGATCGTACGAAACAATGGTGCCGTACTTTTGGGCCGCTTTAGCGGCTTCAATCACCACCGGCCCGGTGGTTCCGCTAAGCCCGGCAAAGATGCCGCCGGTATGGAACCAGCGCACGCCGAGCGTCCCGAAGATATGCTCCCAGTTAATATCGCCGACTTTGAGCTGCGAAACGGCGGTGTTGCCGCGATCGGAGCAACCGACCGCGCCGCGAATACCAAATCCGCGCTCGGTAAAGTTGAGGCCGTTGCGAACGTTACGACCGATTCCATCCGTTTCAGCCCATTTAATGAGCGAGGTATCCACCCCGCCCTGCAGAATTAAATCCTCCATCAGCAGACCGACCTCATTTTTAGCAAAAGCGGTCACCACCGCGGCGCGCTGGCCGAAGCAGCGGCGCAGCCCTCGGGCTACATTGTATTCACCGCCACCTTCCCACGCGCGGAACTGGCGCGCAGTGCGGATACGGCCTTCGCCGGGATCGAGACGAAGCATCACTTCGCCAAGGGAAAGAATATCATAGCGGCAGTCCACCGCCGGTCGGATCTGAATCGTACTCATTGAAAAATCTCCATTTTCTAAGATCAGTATGCAGTTTACCGAAAATCAGAAATTTGTGAATACGTGTTTTACGCATAACTCCGGCTGTTTTGCGAAAAACGGAATTTGCCGCGATAATCGGACGGCGTCGTTCCGGTCTCCTGCCGGAACGCCTGATTAAACCGTTCACGCGTTGCATAACCGCAGACCTCGGCGAGCACTTCAATCAACATGTCGGTTTCTTTCAGCAAGCGGCAGGCACGCTGAATCCGTTCGTGACGGATTGTATCGTGTATCGACACCTGCAACAGCGAACGAAACCGGTTTTCCAGCGTGCGCCGGCCTACATGCGCGGCGCGGGCCACATCATCCACCTGCACCGAACAGTGCGCATTTTCACGAATAAAACGTAGCGCGGCGGCAACGGCCGAATCGTTGACGGCGGTCAGGTCGGTTGAATGCCGTTCTACAATTTTTTCAGGGGAAATCCGGACAGGCTCTTTCGGCAGCGGCCCGCCGGCCATCAGCTGCTCCAGCATTTGCGCAGCCTGCCAGCCGATCCGCTGTGCGCCCAGTTCAATACTCGACATTTGAGGTGACAACATTTCGCAGGCAAACGCATCGTTGTTGACCCCAAGCACCGCCACATCCTCCGGCACGCGAAGTCCGGCATCCACACAAGCGTTAATCACCGTGCGACCGACCGGGTCTTCGGTCGCCAAAATGCCGACCGGCCCCTCCCCCTCCATTTTTTTAATCTGAGAATCAATCGCACGGACAGCCTGCCGCGACTTCAGTTCCAAACATTGGAACCCTTTCGCCTCCAGCGCAGAAATATATCCTTCATATTTCAACGTGGCATCCCCGAACATTTTGCGACCCGTGATGGCAAAGCGGCGAATGCCCTTGCTGATAAAATAGTCGGCCGCCATCCGGCCGACCTCCTGGTTATTGATCACTACGGAGGTTGCCGGGAGGTCGACAAAGCGTCCGAAAATGTTGACTGCGGCAATCCCGCGCTTGCGAAGCCCGGCAACCGCATTTGCGTCGAGCATCCCGATCACGCCATCCCCCGACCATTTTTTCAAATCAGCCAAAAGAACCTCCGGCACGCCGTGCGGAGCATAGAATCGCCAATCGCCGCGCTGCAGGCCGTAACGCGCAATGCCTTCGACCACATCACGCACAAACGGGTTGGCGTAATCCATCGCCAATGCAAGTTCAAACTGGGAGCTTTTGCGCATAACGAATTGTTATATTATTGAAATGCGCAAAAAGCAATCAAATCAACTATGCCCCGCCTACGGACAGAGAAACTCGCCGCCTGAGTCCGCACGGGCTTGACGCTCCCTTCGATCACTGCTTCATATTCGTGAAGCCTCTCTCGCTTTGCCTGGGCGACAGGCGTCATCACGCAGGCTTATTTCGTTTTCTTTTAAATTCGTTTTTTGCTTTTTTGGTTAACAAGAGAAGTCCTGAAAATCCCATGATGATGAACATAAACCCGGCAACAAGATAGCAACCTGTGTCTGGAGCAGTAAATGTGTAGTTCCAAAAATTTGCAGTTCCGCTTCCTTTGATCAACGTTACAAATATTGCAGCAGTAATAAGGCTAGAAATAGCAATAACTTACTTACGAGCGGAAGCACTTCCTTTGCATAATGCATTACCAATCCAAAAATAAAAGATGAAGGTTAATGCGACATGAAGTTCTCCGGATCAAATTGCGACCACGAAACTAACGATTGCGCCCAATAATGATATGACTCCCAATAGGCGATAGTAATTCCATGGAGTCGTTGAGTATTTCATATTTCCACCCAACATTACGCGTCACTCTGAGCGGGCGGAGCCAGCGATCGAGTAAACGCGCCTGGGTGAGTTATTTCCCCGAAATAAGCTTAGATGCGTTTTCCCTTTCAACAACATCCCTCAACAATTCTGAATTTAAAAAGGGATTTTGACGATAGACTGGAACGTTTCCTTTCCAGCCGATTGCTACTTCAAGTGGTTTGTTTGGAATATCTGATAAATCAAATTCCATCAGAATCAACTTCTTGTTTTCATCCTGACGGACCTGGAGCGCATTATTGTCTGCTACATACATATCCTTCTGCATAGGAATGATAACGTTCATCGTCATGCCGGAAGGCGCCATCTTCAGATCTACTTTTGCCTTAGCTCCAAGAAGATTGGTGAACAACTGCTGAACAGGCGTGTTGTTCATAAAGTTCTTCGTCTGTGCCAGCACCTTGAGCGCACGAGGTTTTCCTGTGGTATAACCGAATATTAGTGTTTCTACTTTAAACTCACTTAGATCAAATATGTCTTTGACTGTTTTTTCCGACATCTCGATTGCTCGTGATACCTTAATATTGTAAAGGGTGATTTCGGTTTCCCCGTTCATCGTATTGTACTTCAGGACACATTCAGCAAATTTGATTTTCGGGTCAGGTTCTGCAATGACATCCGGTCGTGCATAAGGATCTGCACCCCGTTTCAATAGATGCTCATGCCCTACCGTGTTCCTTTTTACAAGAGCCCATACCAAGGGGGTTATAGCCTCATCTCCAACAGAATTTATATCAACTCCCTCCGCCAGTATTTGGTCAATTCTATTCGTGTCCCCTTTCTCAGCGGCAACCGCGAGATTGCGCACGTTTCTATCTTTAAATATATCACGGGCGTTCAGCGCAGGAGAGCAGCCGGCGATACACAGGTTTAAGATGACAAGGATGAGACTTTTACATTTCATTTTTTAATCCCCAGGAAAGACGGAAAGGGGTCAAAAAAGGGGGCAGTCCCGAATGGCACTAAGTTACGCATTTTTTAACCGCGGATTACGCTGATTTATCCGTATACATCAGCGTAATCCGCGGTCAAATATGATCCTTATTTGATTTTGCATGCATTAGAAACCCCTCAACTTAGTGCCATTCCGGACTGCCCCCTTTTTTCCTTTTCGCAACCTCTTTCCGGTTCCAAATCAATTGGCTTCTCGACGAATAGCCTCAGATGGCGGGTTCTCTCGCAATAGCTTTGAGGGTTGCAATTAGGTAATCTGTGGCGGTCTTATACCTCACATTGGAAGCTCCCGGATACACGACCTCACACTTCACACCAAATTCTACACAGTGCTCCTGAAGTTTTACACCGAAGTTAGCCGTGTGAGTCGGGTCTTTCTGATTCTTTCCAATGGCTGGAGGTCTCCTGTAAAACAAGCAAGCTGGAGGATCGTCAGCACTCACAAGTGCATAGGGAGAGTATTCGGCAATCCACGGCAGGATGCTTTCACGCTCGGCTAAAAACTGGGCGAAGTTCTTCTTACCGAAAGCATGCCCTCCGTACGTGCTGTTTGGTGTCCATTCTTTCATCTGCTTAGGGTCGAGAGTGGTCTGAGGAAACATAACCCCAACGCAACAGAATCGGGTTGACTCATGTGTGACGGGGTCGGCGCTTGTAAGATCAGCAAGATCATCATGATATGCCAGCCAGAGACAGGAACAGGCGCCAGCGGAGCCGCCAGCAGCGCCAATGCGAGTTCTATCAATGTTCCACTCATTCGCCTTGCTGCGCACAAATTGAAGCGCGCGGGCTGCATCATACAATGGCGTTTTAACCGGGGGGTTGACGCCTTCTGCAGGCTGGACAAATCGGTAGTTGATAGCAACCACGGAGATCCCCTCTTTCAGCAAGGCCGGAACATCGACAAAGCGCTGAATAATTTCTTTGCTATTACCCGTCCAGCTTCCACCGTGAATGACAAAAACGAGCGGAGTAGGTTTACGAGATGACGCTTTCCAAAAGTCCAAGACGTTCCGTTCGTGCTTGCCGTAACGAATGTTGGTCAGCGTGGGCTTTGGAACCGATGTATCGTAAGCGGGGGCCTTCTTCGCTGTTTTGGCTCTTCTTATCGACTGATCAGAATCTTGAGCCTGAGCTGCCAGTGCTACGGCCATCATACTGACAAAACAGCAGGTAGTCAGAAAGGTGGGGCATTCTATTTTCATATACTATATTTCTCCGGTCAGTCTTCTATGAATAGACCTTATGACTGAAGTTGATTCAGCCGCGGTCTTATTCCATATAAATTAAGCGGTGCTCCCCGGACGAACCGGGGAAATCTGGTATCAGTCAGATCGTTCCAAAAATCAAAAAGGGGGAAAGGGGTCAGCCAATGAATCTGGAAAGGGGTCAGCCAATGAATCTTGAATCCATGGCAATCAATCAATAAACTTCCGGATATCCCCCCTCACCTTTGCCCAATTCCCCGTCGCCTCATCATAAAAATGCAGCCCCCGACTCACTGCAGAGAAGTGCCCCATAACCAGTTGTTCGCTCACCCATTGAGCTTTTACAGGATAGTGATACCTCAACAACCCCGCAATCAGCATTTTCTCCGGTGAAGATTTCGGCAACCTGATCAGGTCTCCCCGCCCAATCTGAAAATATGACAAACACTTCTGCAAAACAACGCGTGCTCCGGCTTCGCTCAAATCACGCTTTTGCTCAGCGTCGACCAGACTCTTCAAATGCGACTTGCCCTGCTCTTCCAGACAGACGGTCATACGGTCACGAAACCCGGTATTTCCATGCATCCAGCCGCGCTCCATATGCTTCCAGTCCGCTTTCTCCTCCGCACTCAATTTATCCAATGCAATAGACTCGTGTCGTAGATTCATGTAGGCCTCATAAGCCCGCCGCGATTTAAGCGAATCATTTGAAATACCACACGCATTCAAGACCTTCAGCACCCTCAACCAGTCCGGGCGTTTTGAAGGAGGCTTCAGATACAACGGATAGCTGCTCCATAAATAGCTAGAAAGCTTTCCCGGCTTTACCAATCCGGCATCAGCCGGATTGAGATGAATGTACTCACTGACAACCCTGCAGTATGAGGCATCCTCATCATCAATTATCTTGGCTTTAT